>Ga0136614_10000115_pt1 | contig 31178 bp, 29 predicted proteins | sample AntDrymUQ2792106_2_FD_106643 | JGI IMG/M metagenome (GOLD analysis project Ga0136614, IMG submission 106643) | Polar desert sand microbial communities from Dry Valleys, Antarctica - metaG UQ279 (21.06) | ecosystem: Environmental > Terrestrial > Soil > Desert | place: Antarctica: Dry Valley... | reverse complement strand
GCTCGTGCTCGAGCAATCGGTCTCGGACCTCCGTTCGACCCCGGGGTCGCGTGCCGGCGATCGGACGAGCGGACACCCGTCGTCCCTCCACTCGGACGAGCGGCTCCGGCGAGGAACCCGCCAGCTCCATGTCGAGCATGCGGAGGAAGAACATATACGGAGCCGGATTCGAGACGCGAAGCCGCCGATAGATCGGGAACCCACCTTCCTGCGCGTCGAACGACACCCTCCGAGACGGCACCCCCTGATAGATGTCCCCCGCCAAGATGTGGTCCTTGAACGAGGAGACGATCTGGCGGTACTCGTCATCGGGCATGTTCGGTTCACCGGCTCCCGCGGATCCGTCGCCGTTCATCGTGGCGAGCGACGGTGTCACGGCCGTCGCGATCCGGCCCGCCAGCTCCTCCAGAGCCTCCACGCCGCCGTCGTAGCCGCCGGCGGGCACGTGCGCGACGAGGATGAGCCGCTGCCGCCAGTGGTCGAAGACCACCGCGCGATCGATCGCGAGGAGCCCGATCGGCGGGCAGGGAGTCTCCTCGGGGTGGGGTGCCGGATGGCCGTCGAGCAGCCCGGCGGCCTCATAGGCGAGGTATCCCATCAGCCCGCCGGTGAGCGGCGGGAGGTCGGGCAAGCGCGGTCCGCGGATCGAACGCGCGGCGGTGACCAGCGCTTCCCGAGCCGATCCCCGGTTCGAGATCGCGAGGGGCAGGTCCCGAACCGCGTCCTGGATCCGGAGGCCGGCTCCGTCCAGGATCAGCGTCGCCGCCGGGTCGCCCCCGACGAAGGAGTAGCGACCCCAGCGCTCGGAGCGCTCCACCGATTCCAACAGGATCCCCGGTCCTGCATCCGCCACGGTGGGGAACAGACCCACCGGCGTCGATACGTCGGCAAGCAGCTCGGCCCACATGGGGACGAGCGCCCATTCGCGCGCGAGGGCCTCGAACCCGTTCCGGTCCGGCCTGATCGCGAGCGCGAGGGAAGACGACTTCTCGTCGCTTTTCTTGGGAGACGATCTCTCGTCGCGCTTCTCGGAAGACATGTCCTGTCCTGTCATGAAAGGAGCCCCGGATCTCCGGGGCTCGTCGCGTTCGTGTGAAGAGGGATCAGCGCGGCGGATGCCCTAGGCTCATCGAGCCCTTCGGCCACGCCCAGTCGTGGTTCGCCGCCGTCATCGTGGATGGATGGTGGCATCCCGGTTCCCGCCGAGTCAACGGCCTGTTACCTTTGGCGTCTCATGCGGCGGGAGGGCGCCGCAGCCATCCATGGAGGATGCCTCGATGCGTCGTCGTCTCACTTGGGGACTCACAGCTGTCATAGCAGTGCTCGCGATGCCGATGCCGGCGCATTCCGAGACCGGGATCGATGCCTCGCCCAAGACGCATGTCGCGGGGATCGACAGCGCTTCCGACCCTGGTGGACCCAGGTCGACCGAGGTGCCGAGACTCGTTCGCGCGGGCAGCGACCTGCGGGCGATCCCGGCGGGTTCGCAGCCGGCGACGCCGGGGGAGAGCGGGGGGATCCTCGCACCGACCGTCCTGCCTCCGACGTTCGACGGCGTGCCCGACCTCGCGGACGTGTCGCCCGGAGACCCGACGGGTGCCCTCGGGCTCACCCACCACCTGGCGGCCGTGAACGTCCACATGGCGTTCTACGACCGTGCGGGGCTCGAGGTCGATCCTCCCCGTCGTCTTCGTTCCCTCGACGACCAGCTGCCAGCGGGGGTGCGCGATTTCGATCCCAAGGTGGTCTACGACGCGTACCGACAGCATTTCCTCCTGGTGTTCGCCTCGGCGAGCAACACCCGGAGTTTCCTCTCCCTCGTGGTGATCCCGGAGGGATCGGAGGCGGTCACGGCGGACTGGTGCGTGCTCCACATGTCGGGCGACCAGGTTCGAAACAACGGGAAGCAACTCGCCGACTACCCGATGCTCGGGTTCACCGAGGACCGGGTGACGCTCACCACCAACCAATTCGACTACTCCGACGCGCCGTTCGCGGGAGGCTTCCAGTACGTGCAGGTCGTCTCCATGCGCAAGGCACAGCTCTACGACTGCTCGGTCCCCGTAGTCCCGATCAAGGTCTTCAGCCGGACCCAGACGAGGGATCCGGACGGCTCCCGAGCGTTCACGATCGTGCCCACCGTCTCGACCGGCGGCGCCCCCACCACCCAGTACATGACGTCGCTCGATTTCAACGGCTCGACGGGCAAACTGATCCTGTGGCGGCTGAAGGCTGTTGATGGCGTCCTGAAGCTGTCGAAGGTTTCACTCGGCGGAGGCGGGATGGCCTATCCGCCGTGGGGGCGGCAGTGCGGGAACACGACAGGTCTCAACTCGAAATGGGACACGGGTGACCTTCGGCTGACCTCGTCGTTCTTGGATAGCGCGCTCGGGCGGCTCTACACGACCACCGCGATGACGGGGAACATCGGGGGCGGCGCCGTGGAGTCGGTGGTCCGATGGTGGGAGGTCGATCCGTCCTCGGTCCTGGCCAACTCCGACGTGACCCGGAAGGGGCGCGTAGGCGTCGCCGGTCGCGACGTGGCATGGCCCTCGATCGCGACCGACGGCGATGGGAAGGTCTGGGTCAACTACGCGCGCGCGGGCGCACCCGAATGCCTCGCCGCCTACGCCGGTGTGGTCCAGCCGGGCGCCACGAGTTCCTCATCCATCCTCATCCAGGCGGGCTTCGGGCGGTACGAGTACGGCCCCGGCGTCGAGCGGTGGGGTGACTACACCGCCATCTCGAGAGATCCGCTGGATCCGAGCACGATGGCGGCGTACGGGGCGTACCCGATCGACGACGGCGAGGGGGGAACCGCGACCGACCTCTGGCAACAGGTGATCGCCACCCTGACCGACGTCTAGAGCCGGCGGGGACCAGCCCGCCGGTATCCTTGTCCGTTCCATGCGGGTATCGAAGCTGTTCGCGCGCACGCTGCGGGAGGATCCGGCGGAGGCCGAGGTCCCGTCCCACCGGTTGCTGCTGCGCGCCGCCTTCATCCGGAAGGTGGCGGCGGGGATCTACACCTCGATGCCGCTCGGGTTCCGAACGATGAACAAGATCGAACGGATCGTGCGCGAGGAGATGAACTCGTCCGGAGCGCAGGAGCTCCGCATGCCGATCGTCCTGCCCGCCGAGCCGTGGAAGCTCACCGGCCGTTGGCAGGCGTACGGGGATCAGATCTTCCGCCTGCAGGACCGGCATGGTCGAGAGTTCCTCTTGGGTCCGACCCAGGAGGAGGTCGTCGCTCCGCTCGTCCAGCAGGAGTTCCCGTCGTATCGGGATCTGCCCGTCAACGTCTACCAGGTGGAATGGAAGTACCGCGATGAGTTCCGTCCTCGGTACGGACTCCTCCGTGCGCGAGAGTTCCTGATGAAGGATGCCTACACCTTCGACCGCGACGAGGAGGGGATGCGCGAGTCCTACCGCGTGATGTACGAGGCGTACCAGCGCGTGTTCGACCGCCTCGGGCTGAACTATGTGATCGTCGAGGCGGACCCGGGAACGATCGGCGGCGGCATCAACCACGAGTTCATGGCGCTGGCCGATGTCGGTGAAGATCTGTTCGTCCGCTGCGAGAACGGTGACTACCTCGCGGACACCGAGGCCGCCACCCCACGCGCACCGAACCCCGCACCCGACGGCGATCCAGCGCCACTCACCGAGGTCGAGACACCGGGAGCGGTGACGATCGACCTGATGGCGGAGCAGATGGGTGTCGCGGCCGAAGCCACGATGAAGTGCATCCTGTTCGACGTCGAGGGCCGCACGGTGGCCGTCCTGGTACCCGGCGATCGTGAGGTGGGAGAAGAGAAGCTCGCCCGTTTGCACTTCCCCGAGCGGGTGCGCCGCTTCGAGGACGAGGATTTCGCGCGGAGCGACTTCGCCAAAGGCTTCGTGGGCCCACAGGGTTTCGGTCCCGAGGTGACGATCTTCGCGGACCACTCGGTCCGTGGGCGGCCGGATTGGGCCACCGGCGCCAATCGTCCCGACGTCCACGTCACCGGCGCCACGCTCGATCGAGACTTCCGCGTCGATCGTTGGGAGGACCTGGTGCAGATCCGGGACGGCGACCGCTGTCCGATCGACGGCGCACGGCTTGAGATCGGACGATCGATCGTGGTCGGTCACATCTACCAGCTCGGTACCTATTACTCCGAACCCCTGGGGGCGACCTACCAAGCCGAGGACGGCTCGCAGCGCCACTACGTGATGGGGTCCTACGGGATCGGGATCAGCCGGATCATGGCGGCGGTGGTGGAACAGCATCACGACGAGGCGGGCATCGTCTGGCCGAAGATCCTGGCCCCGTACGAGGTCGTCGTGATCATGGCGAACGCCGACACCCCGGCGGTCACCGAGGAGGCCGAGCGGATCCACCGGGAGCTCGGTGAGCGCGGGATCGAAGCCGTCCTCGACGACCGTGAGGAGCGGGCGGGTGTGAAGTTCGCCGACGCCGACCTGGTGGGCTACCCCGTGCAGGTGGTCGTCGGCTCGCGCGGCCTCCAGGGGGGCACGGTCGACCTCAAGGCTCGGGCCAGCGGGGAACGAACGAAGGCTCCCCTGGCCGAGGCCTCGCAGGCGGCCGCCGACGTTTTGGGCACCACCCTCTAGCGCAGCGCGTCTCCTCGGTTCCCGAGAGCCCTGTCTATACTGGCTGGTCGACGACGATCTGCACGGCCGGAAGTGGGCTCGCCGCCCACTTTCTTTTTCGAGGGGTGACATCGGCCCGAGGCGAGAGGAGGGGAACGTGGACGCGGAACCACTGGTCAGACCCGTGATCGAGGGCGAAGGCCTCGAACTCGTCGACGTGACCTTCGGTCGCGAGAGTGGCCGCAGCATCCTCCGCCTCACGGTGGACAAAGAGGGTGGCGTCGACCTCGACACGATCTCCCAGATCTCCCAGAAGGTGTCCCGCCGGCTCGACCTCGAGGGGTTCGAGCCCGGTCCGTACGCTCTGGAGGTGACGACGCCCGGGATCGAACGACACTTGCGCCGGCCGCAGGATTTCCGCCGCGCCGTCGGGCAACGCGTTCGAGTGAGGACGGGCGAGGGCGTACTCGAGGGTGAGCTCCGCGCCGCCGAGGACGACGAGATCCGGATCGCTGCCCCCGATGACGAGCATCGCGTGGCGATCGGTGAGGTCGCCGCCGCGAAGACCGTCGTCGACTGGGACGCGGAGCTGAAGGGGCGTGAACGATGAACGCCGAGATGATCGCCGCATTGCGAGAGCTCGAGCGGGAGAAGGGCATCGCGTTCGAAACCATCCTGAGTGGGCTGGAAGAGGCGATGGCCTCGGCCTACAAGGCTCATTGGAAGCAAGAGCATCCCGAGGGTGACGACGAGTTCGTCGGGTTCCGCGCCGTGATCGACCCCGAGACGGGCGATCTCCGCATGTGGCAGCAGGAGCTCGAAGAGGTGGACACACCGCCGGTTGAGGGCAGTGACGAGCCGGGACTCGAGATGAAGGTCATCTCGGAGGCCGAGGTGGAGGTCACCGACGACTTCAAGGGAAGGATCGGCGCCCAGACGGCGAAGCAGGTGATCTTCCAGAAGCTCCGCGACGCGGAACGCGAGATGACCTACGAGGAGTTCGCGGGCCGCGAGGGGGACGTGGTCACCGGCATCGTGCAGCAGCAGGAACGCCGGTACACGCTCCTCGACCTCGGGAAGGTGGAGGCGTTGCTCCCGCAGGGCGAGCAGGTGCCGTCGGAGCCGCTGCGGCACGGCGAGCGCCTCAAGGTGTTCATCACGGAGGTCCGTCGGGGGACGAAGGGGCCACAGATCGTGGTCTCGCGAACGCATCCTGGCCTGCTGAAGGTGTTGTTCGCGCTCGAGGTGCCGGAGATCAACGAGGGGATCGTCGAGATCATGGCCGTGGCCCGTGAGCCCGGGCATCGCTCGAAGATCGCGGTCGCCTCGAACGAGCCCGCCGTGGACCCGGTCGGTGCGTGTGTCGGGCCGAAGGGCTCGCGAGTGCGCATGGTGGTGAACGAGCTGCGTGGGGAGAAGATCGACGTGGTCCCGTGGTCGGACGAGTCGGCGACGTTCGTCGCGAACGCGTTGCAGCCGGCGAAGGTCAAGGAGGTCACCGTGAACCCCGAGACCCAGACCGCCCTCGTGATCGTGCCCGACTACCAGCTCTCGCTGGCGATCGGCAGGGAGGGCCAGAACGCACGGCTGGCGGCCAGGCTCACCGGGTGGCGGATCGATATCAAGTCCGAGAGCCAGGCGGCGGAGCCGCCGGCGCCGGCGGTGGTCGGGCCGCCGGTGGTTGCCGAGGAGGTGCCGGCCGCCCCCGAAGAAGCGCCGGCCGCCCCCAGCGATGCGCAGGAAGAGACGGAGGAAGAGGTGGCCACGGGGGCCGGTGCCGAGCCCACGCCCGAGGAGGTCGAGCCCGTCGAGGCGGAGCCGGTCGCGGCCGAGCCCGAGGCGGAGCCGGTCGCGGCCGAGGTGCCGGTCGAGGCCGCGCCAGCGGAGGCGCCCGCGGGGGAATGACGGGACGTGGCGCGCGAGTCGGAACGTTCGTGCGTCGGATGCCGGGAGCGCGCGGCGAAGGGTGAGCTCATGCGGGTCGCGCGCACGCCGGCAGGCGTGCGCGTCGACGCGATCGGTTCGGCGCCGGGGAGAGGTGCGTACGTCCACCGGGACCCGGCATGTGTGGCGGCGGCCCTGCACAAGGGCGCTTTCGCGAGCGCGCTGCGAACGGGTATGGCCGAAGAGGAACTCGCTAGGCTAAGGGATCAGATCGAGGAGGCGTTGCAGGCGACATGAGGATCCATGAGCTCGCAAGAGAGCTCGACGTCTCCAGCAAGGAGTTGCTGGAGACGCTCGAGAAGATGGGCGTGACGGGCAAGTCCGCCTCCTCCAGCGTGCCCGAAGACCTCGTCCCCCGGCTGCGAGCTTCGGGCGGCAAGGCGACGAAGGCCGCGAAGCCGCGCCAGGTGATGGAGCCGCCCCCGAAGCCGCGGGCGAAGCCGAAGCCCAAGCCGGCTGCGCCCAAGGCCGCCGCGGCGCCCGCTGCGGAGAAGGCGTCGCCCGAGGGGAACGGCGCCGCAGTCGCCCCTCCCGCTCCCACACCCGTGCCCGCCGCGACCGCGCCGAGGGTTCCCACCCCCGTTGCCGCGCCCGCTGCGACGGGTTCGGCCCCGATGTCATCGACACCGGCACCTGCGACGGCCCCTTCACCGGCTGCCCCGACACCGGCTGCCCCGACACCGTCCACGCCCACACCGTCTGCGCCCGCAGCGGCAGCGCCGCCTGAGGGCCTGGTACTGCAGGTGGTTCGAGGGTCCACCCCACAGCTCTTCGCCGAGAAGACCAACCGGTCCCCGGCCGACATCGTGAAGATCCTCTTCATGTCCGGCGAGATGGTCACCGCGACCACGTCGCTCTCCGATGAGGCACTTCAGACCCTCGGGTCGGAGCTCGGGTATCACGTGGAGGTCGTCGGCCTCGAAGACGAGCTTCAGGCCGAGGAGCGCGAACGCGAGGACGAGGTCGACGAGTCCAAGCTCGTGCCTCGCTCGCCGGTCGTCACGGTCATGGGTCATGTCGACCACGGCAAGACGAAGCTCCTCGACGCGATCCGGGTGACCGACGTGGTCGCCGGAGAGTTCGGCGGGATCACCCAGCACATCGGCGCCTACCAAGCCCATGTCAACGGACGTGAGATCACGTTCATCGACACGCCGGGCCACGAGGCCTTCACCGCGATGCGGGCGCGGGGCGCGCAGATCACCGACATCGCCGTGCTCGTGGTCGCCGCCGACGACGGCGTGATGCCACAGACGGTCGAAGCGCTCGACCACGCGAGAGCGGCGGGTGTGCCGGTGATCGTGGCGGTCAACAAGATCGACAAGGAAGAGGCCGACGCCAACCGCGTGCGAACCCAGATGGTGGAGCGAGGGCTCGTCCCCTCGGAATGGGGCGGGGACACCGAGTTCGTCGACGTCTCCGCGAAGACGAGCGCGAACCTCGAGGGGCTGCTCGAGACCGTGCTGATCGTGGCCGACCTCGCGGAGCTGAAGGGCGATCCCACGGGGCACGCCCGAGGAACAGTCCTCGAGGCGCACCTCGACAAGGGGCGCGGCCCGGTCGCCACGGTGCTGGTGCAGAAGGGAACGCTCGAGGTGGGCGATGCGCTCGTCTGCGGCACGACGTACTGCAAGGTGCGCGCGATGGTCGACGAGAACGGGCATTCCGTCGACGTCGCCGGCCCGGCGAAGCCGGTCCAGGTGCTCGGTTGGAACGGCGTCCCGAACGTGGGTGACGAGCTCCGCGAGGTCGAGGACGAACGCGAGGCCCGGCACATCGCGGCCGAGCGGGAGTCCCGGGTCCGGTCCGCCGAGGTCGTGAACCAGCGGCCGGCATCGCTCCAGGAGCTGCTCAGGCGCCAGGAGCGCCAGGACATCCCGGAGCTGAACCTCGTGGTCAAGGCCGACGTCCAAGGCTCGCTCGGAGCCCTCACGGACGCGTTCCTGAAGCTGCCGCAGGACGAGGTCCGCGTGAGCCTCGTCCATTCGGGCGTCGGCGCGATCACCGAACACGACGTGGACCTGGCGAAGACGGCGAGCGCGATCGTCGTCGGGTTCAACGTCCGGCCCAACGCGAACGCCCGCGAGCTGGCCGAGCGGGAAGGTGTGGACATCAGGCTGTATCGCGTCATCTACGACGCGATCGACGACGTGAAGGCCGCGCTCTCCGGCATGCTCAAGCCCGAGGAGCGCGAGTCGATCCTCGGCGAGGCCGAGGTTCGCCAGACGTTCCGGGTGCCGAAGCTCGGAGTCATCGCGGGCTGCTACGTCACGAGAGGCACGATCCGCAGGAACTCGCAGGTGCGGCTGATCCGTGACGGCGTCGTGGTCTACGAGGGTCGGGTGGGCTCGCTCCGCCGGTTCAAGGACGACGTGGCCGAGGTCCGCGAGGGGTTCGAGTGCGGGATCGGGCTCGAGAACTTCCAGGACGTGAAGGAGGGCGACGTGATCGAGGCCTTCGAGGTCGAGGAGTTCGCTCGCCAGATCTCCTCCTGATGCTGATGGCCGCCCTTCGGCTCGATCTCCGGATCCCGGCGTGCGGATCGTTGAAGGAGAAGCGTCACGTGATCAAGGGTCTGACGGGTGGGATCCGGTCGACGTTCGAGGTCGCCGTCGCGGAGACCGGCTACCAGGACAAGTGGCAGCGGGCCGAGCTCGGGGTCGCCGCCGTGGCGTCGGAGGGATATCACCTCAAGAAGGTGATGCACTCGGTGGAACGATTCGTGGAGCGATGGGCCGAGGTGGAGATCATCGACAGCGACCTGACGCTCCATTCGCCGGACGACTGAGCGACGCGGGGGGATGACGTGCCACAGGGGGCCCGGAAAGCGCGAGTCGCGGAAGAGTTCCGCGAAGTGCTCGCGGAGGAGATCCAGCGGCTGAAGGATCCACGGATCGGCTTCGTCACGGTCACCGGGGTGCAGGTGACCGCGGACCTGAAGCGTGCCTGGGTGTCCTACACGGTGCTCGGGGACGACAAGCAGCAGCGGTCCACGGCCGCAGGGCTCCGCTCCGCCACCCCACATCTCCGGAAGGAGCTCGGTCGCCAGGTCAGGCTGAGGAGCCTGCCCGACCTCGAGTTCCAGGTGGACCAGACGCTCGCCCAGTACGACCGGATCGAGGAGATCATCGGCCGGCTCCATCGTGGGGAGACCCAAGATGAGTGAGCTCGAAGAGCTGAAGCGAGCCGCCGACACCCTGTCCAGCGCCGACGAGGTGGCGCTCGCCTGTCATATGAACCCGGACGCCGACGCGCTGGGGTCCATGCTCGGGCTCTCGAACCTCCTTCGCTCCCGAGGGGTCCGGACCGTCTGCTCCTACGGGAACGAGCCCCTGGACCTGCCCCGGTGGGCGACGCTCCTGCCGGGCATCGATCACGTCGTGCCGCCGAGCGCGTTCCCCCCGGAGCCGGCGGTGATGGCGACGTGCGACTGCGCGTCCTTCGATCGGCTCGGGGTGCTGGGAGAGCCGGCCACCCGGGCGCGCGAGCTCATCTGGATCGACCACCACCGTTCGAACGACGGCTACGGCACGGTCCGGCTGGTGGACCCCGACGCCTCCTCGACGTGCGAGATGGTCTTCCGCCTGATCGAGACGATGGGCGGCGACTTCGACCGTGACGTGGCCCTCTGCCTGTATGCCGGCCTGGTGACGGACACGGGGCGGTTCCAGTACCAGGCGACCACTCCCGAAACGCTCAGGGTCGCCGCTCGATTGCGCGAACACGACTTCGATCACGCAGAGCTCGTCCGAGCCATGTACGAGGACAACGACCCCGCGTTCCTCCGGCTCCTGGGCACGGCGCTTGGGCGCATGACCGAGGTGCGCGAGGCGAGCGTGGTGTGGACCTACATCACGCAGGCCGACCTCGCCGAGGCGGGCGTCGGACCCGGCGACACCGAGGACGTGATCGACGTGCTCCGGACCGCACGGGACGTCGACGTCGCCGCCGTCCTGAAACAACAGCGGGACGGTCGGTTCAAGGTGAGCGTCCGGTCTCGAGGGGCGCACGATCTTGCCGCCGTGGCGTCGTCGTTCGGCGGCGGCGGGCATCGGCTCGCGGCCGGGTACACGTCCGAACATGGTCCGGAGGGGACGATCGAGCGGCTCGTCGAGGCGCTCCGCCTGGCGTCGTGAGTCCTCCATGACTCTCACATGATTCCGGCGGAGGGCCTCCTTCTGGTCGACAAGCCGCTTGGGGTGACGTCGCATGACGTCGTCGACGTCGTGCGACGTGGACTCAGGACGAGGAAGGTCGGTCACGCCGGGACCCTCGACCCGATGGCGACCGGGCTGCTACTGATCGGGGTCGGCCGCGCCACCCGTCTGCTCCGATTCCTGGGTGGTCTGCCCAAGACCTACGAGGGAACGTTGCGGCTCGGCGTGGAGACGACGACGTTGGACGCCGACGGCGACGTCGTCCGCGAGACCGAGGTGGACGTCTCCGAGGCAGATGTCGCGGCGGCGATGCGGAGGCTCGTGGGGGAGTCGCTCCAGCGTCCGCCGGCGTACAGCGCGGTGAAGGTCGGCGGCCGGAAGCTCTACGAGGCCGCCCGAGAGGGCGAGCACCTCGAGGCCGAGCCACGCCCGATCCGGGTCGACGCCTTCGACCTCGTCTCTTTCGATGTCCCGGACGCGACGTTCCGCGTCACGTGCTCGGGCGGCACGTATGTGCGGGTGCTCGTGGCGGATGTCGGCGCGGCACTGTCGTGCGGCGCCCATCTCACCGCCCTCCGCCGGACCGCGATCGGTCCCTACGTGGTCGACGCGGCCGTCGCCCCGGACGGCGTCGGCGACCCGCTACCGATGGACGCGGCCGTAGGCCACCTCCCTCGTCTCGACCTCGATCCCGACGAGGCCGTCGCGGCCTCGCACGGGAGGCCGCTCGGTCCCGCCGACCTGACGGGTCCCTACGCCGTCTTCGGACCGGACGGCCACTTGATCGGTGTCTACGAGGACGACGGGCCGCGGGCCCGCCCGCAGGTCATCCTGGCCGCGGGCTGACCGGTACCCTCGATCGCCTATGGACATCGTCCGGGGCCTGCAGAGCCTCCCGCTTCCCGAAGGCCCGTCGGTCGTCACGATCGGGTTCTTCGACGGCGTCCATCTGGGCCATCAGGAAGTCATAGGCCGCACGGTCGAGGCCGCGAAGGAGCGGAACGCTAGGAGCGTCGGCGTGACGTTCGACCGGCATCCTCGCGAGATCCTCACGCCGGGCGAGGAGCCTCGTCTGCTCACGACCGTCGAGCGGAAGGCATCGTTGATCGAAGGGTGCGGGGTCGACGTGTTGGTCGTGCTCGAGTTCACGAAGGAGTTCTCGCAGATCCCGGCAGAGGACTTCGTCCGTGACGTGCTGATCGGCGGGCTGCACGCGGTGCACGCCCGGGTGGGCGCCAACTTCGCGTTCGGCCACCGCGCGGCCGGGAACGTGGGGACGCTTCGCGACGTGGGCGGGATGACCGCGGACGAGGTGGGACTGTTCACGATCGACGGCCGGGTCGTCTCGTCGTCCTCGATCCGAGAGGCCCTCGCCGCGGGCGATCTCGCGTGGCCTCGAACCGGGCTCGGACGGCGGTACGCCGTCGACGGCGAGGTGGTGTCCGGTGCGGGTCGCGGCAAGGGGCTTGGCTACCCGACGGCGAACCTCCGCACCTGGCCTCGGCTGCTGCTTCCGGGACAGGGGATCTACGCCGGGGTCGCGGAGCTCGAGGACGGGAGCCGGTTCATCGCGGCGATCGACGTCGGGACGAACCCGACGTTCGGCACGGAGCCGCTCCATGTCGAGGCGTTCCTCCTGGACTTCCCCGACGACGAGCTCCGAGGCGACACCCTCACGGTCGCGTTCTGGGAGCGGCTCCGCGACGAGATCAAGTTCGACGCTGTCGACGAGCTGGTCGAGGCGATCGCCGACGATGTCGAACGTACCCAGTCGCTCGTGAGGCTCGACGAGCCGGAGCGATGAGCTTCATCGTGGGGGCTGATGAGTACGACCGTTTCATGGGGCGATACTCGGCGCCCCTCGCCCCTACGTTCGCCGAGCTTGCAGCCGTGCATGCCGGTCAGCGAGCGCTCGATGTCGGCTGCGGACCCGGTTCGCTCACCGCCGAGCTGGTGAGGCGGTTGGGACCGGACGCCGTGTCGGCGGTCGATCCTTCCGAGCCCTTCGTCGCAGCAGCTCGGGAGCGTCACCCTGGGGTCAGCGTCCAACGTGCCGCGGCCGAGGAGCTGCCGTTCGAAGATCGAGTCTTCGACGCCGCCTTGGCGCAACTGGTCGTTCACTTCATGGCAGACCCCGTCGCAGGACTTCGCGAGATGGCTCGCGTGACGCGCGAGGACGGTGTCGTCGCGGCATGCGTGTGGGATCACGCCGGCGGCCGGGGACCACTCAGCGTGTTCTGGCAGGCGGCGCGCGACCTCGATCCTCGTGTCGAGGATGAGTCGTCCCTCGCGGGCGCGCGAGAGGGTCACCTCAGCCAGCTCTTCGAAGAAGCCGGTCTGCGGGAGATCGAGGACTGCGCTCTGTCCGTCAGCGTCGTGCATCCGACCTTCGAGGAGTGGTGGGACCCGTTCACCCGCGGCGTGGGCCCCGCCGGCGGTCACGCGGCCGGTCTCGACGCGGAACGGCAAGCCCGGCTGCGCGAACGCTGCCGCGAGCTGCTGCCTGCTCCACCGTTCACACTCACGGCCCTGGCATGGGCGGCGCGCGGTCTCGTCTAGCTCGTCTGGTCTTCGTCCACGTCGGAGGACGGGACGGTCCGAGAGGACCGTCTCGCGGAGCCAGATGTCCGATCTCGTTCGTTGAAGAGGCGCAGCGCGAGTCGGGCCATGAACGCGAGCGGGATCGTCAGGTTCGCGCGCTGAAGAAGGCCGTTGCCGGGCCGTACCACGTCGCCGAGGAACCACGCCGAGATGCCTGCGCTCGCGCCGGCAGCGCCGAGCGCGGGTCTCGCAAGGTCTCGGAACACTGGGTCCCGCGCGAGTCGCGGGGCGAGCGCCACCAAGCCGACCGTGCCGGCGACACCGCCGACGGCCGCGGCCGCGTCGTGCACGTCGTTCTCCCAGGTTTGCCCCTCGGGCTCGCCGGGGGCGGGGAAGTTCGACCGTCGATCTCGCCGGAAGAGACCGGCCACGATCGTGGCGAGGCCGGCGACCCCGATGAGGGTCGGACCCGCGCCCGTCCGTGGGCCGAGCCTCCGGTCCAACGCGGAGGCGAACGCCACGGTGCAGCCGCCGAGCGCGACGAACCCGGCCGTCATCACGGATGGGTCGTTCGCATCCTTCGCGGCCAAGCCACTGATGTGCTCGTGCCTGAACTGGTACTCATCCTGGCGGCGCTGCGCCACGAGCCAGGCGACCGTGAACGCAACAGGCCCGAGCACGCCGCACAGCGCTCCGAAGCGCCCTCTGCCCGCCATCGCGGCATCGTAGAGGGTTGCGATGCAGCATGAGGACGGTCCCGGACCCGGACGGTGCTGGTAGCCTTGACTTGCAACCATGACGCTGACCAAAGAATCGAAGAACGAGATCATCCAGGAGCATGCCCTCTCCAGCGGTGACACGGGATCTGCCGACGTGCAGGTCGGGGTGCTGACGCGGCGCATCGCCGAGCTCACCGAGCACCTCAAGACCCACAAGCAGGACCATGCCTCCCGGCGAGGTCTGCTGAAGATGGTGGGACGGCGGAGACGGCTCCTGGAGTACATCAAGCGTGAGGACATCGAACGCTACCGGGCACTCATCGCGAAGCTCGGGCTGCGCCGTTGACCGACAGCGTCAGGAGCCCCGAAGAGGAGTGATGCGAACGACCCACTGACCGGCCCGATGGGAGGCGGAGGAGCCCCATCACGGTCGGTTCTCAGTCGCGGACCCCCGGACGGCGCGCAGCGCCCAGAACCCTGCGCAGCGCCCAGCACCACACGCCGGAGGCCCACCACTGACAACCGGCCCGCCGCCTCCCGCAGCCGCGGCGCCACGAAGGCGCCCGCCCACAACAGGAGGTACACGGCCTATGGCCACCAGCATGTCACGGCAGATCGGCACCAAGGATCTGCTTCTCGAGTCCGGCACGTTCGCCAAGCTCGCCGACGGCGCCGCCGTCGCTCGCTACGGCGACACGATGGTGCTCGCCACCTGCGTGAGCTCCAACCCCCGCGAGGGGATCGACTTCTTCCCGCTCACGATCGACGTCGAAGAGCGGATGTACGCCCGGGGGAAGATCCCCGGCAGCTTCTTCCGTCGCGAAGGACGTCCGTCCGAGACGGCGATCCTCACGGCGCGACTGATCGACCGTCCCCTGAGGCCCTCGTTCCGCGAGGGCTATCGGGACGAGGTCCAGGTCGTCATCACGGTTCTTTCGGTCGACATGGACAACGCGTACGACATCCCCGCGATGAACGCGGCGTCGCTCGCGGTCGGGATCGCGGGCCTGCCCTTCGACGGTCCGGTCGGCGCAGTGCGCCTCGGCCTGATCGGCGGTGAGTGGACCGTGAACCCCACGTTCTCCGAGCTCGACGAGGCGACCTTCGACATCGTCGTGGCCGGCTCGAAGAACGACCAGGGCGGGATCGACATCCTGATGATCGAGGGCGAGGCGCCCGACATGACCTGGCCGCTCCTGGCAGCAGGAGAGGGCGCGACCGCTCCCACCGAGGAGGTCGTCAGCCAGGGCATCGAGCGGGCGAAGGAGGTCATCGCCGAAGTCATCGAGTTCCAGGAGGAGTTCCTGGCGTCGGTCGGCGTGAAGCCGTCGGACTTCGAGCCTCACCCGTTGTACCAGCCCGATCTCTGGGAGGCGCTCGAGTCCTTCGCGAAGGACAAGGTCCTGACCGCGCTCGTGCCCGACAGGAAAGAGCGCGAGGCCAACATGTCGGCCCTCAAGGACGAGGCCAAGGCGCATCTGGCGCAGGTGCTGGGGGAGGAGACCTTCGCCCAGCGGAGCCAGGAGTTCTCACCTGCCTGGAAGTCGCTCGAGAAGAAGGTCATGCGCGGTCGCGTGATCGCGGACGGGGTCCGGCTGGACGGTCGCGGGGCGAGGGACATCCGCCCGCTCTCCGCTCACGTCGGGCTCTTGCCCCGGGCTCACGGATCGTCGCTGTTCGAGCGTGGAGACACCCAGGCCCTGAACGTCACGACCCTCGGGATGCTCCGGATGAACCAGATGATCGACACGCTCGATCTCGAGGACTCCAAGCGGTACATCCACCACTACAACTTCCCGCCGTTCTCCACCGGTGAGACGGGCCGCGTCGGCTCGCCTCGCCGCCGGGAGATCGGTCACGGGGCGCTGGCCGAACGAGCGCTCGTCCCCGTGATCCCCTCGGAGGAAGAGTTCCCGTACACGTTGCGACTGGTGTCCGACGTTCTGGCCTCGAACGGCTCGACGTCGATGGCCAGCGTGTGCGCGTCCACGCTCTCGCTGATGGACGCCGGTGTACCGATCAAGGCGCCGGTGGGCGGGATCGCGATGGGCATGATCGCCGAGGACGGCACCTACGTGACCCTGACGGACATCCTCGGTGCCGAGGACGCGCTGGGTGACATGGACTTCAAGGTCGCCGGCACGCGCGAGTTCGTCACCGCGATCCAGCTGGACATGAAGGTGAGCGGGATGCCGGCCGAGGTGCTCGCCGGAGCGTTGGAGCAGGCCCGCGAGGCTCGCTTCACGATCCTCGACGTGATGGAGGCGACGATCCCGGCCCCGCGTGATGCCGTCAACCCGATCGCGCCGCGGATCATCACGATCCAGATCCCGGTGGACAAGATCGGCGAGGTGATCGGACCGAAGGGCAAGCGGATCAACGAGATCATCGCGCAGACCGGCGCCGACATCGATATCCAAGATGACGGCACGGTGTTCATCGGCTCGCACGAAGGCGAGGGCGCCGATGACGCCGCCCGGATGATCGACGAGATCGCGAACCCCCGTCCCATCCTGCAGGGCGAGACCTACGACGGGACGGTCGTGAAGACGACCACGTTCGGTGCGTTCGTGAACCTCGTGCCCGGCCGAGACGGTCTCGTGCACATCTCGAAGCTGGGCAAGGGCAAGCGGCTGAACTCCGTGGAGGAGGCCGTGAGGGAAGGCGACAAGCTCACCGTCGTGGTCGAGGACGTCGACGCACAGGGCAAGATCAGCCTGAAGCCCGTCGGTCCGGAGTGGGACGTTCCCGAGGGCGAGCGGTCTTCCGGCGGTGAGGGTCGCGGGCCGCGCGAGCCCCGCGAGCCGCGAGAGAACCGCGAGTCGCGTGAGACCCGCGAGCCGAGGAACGGGGCCGATGGTGGGCCGCGGCGACACGGCCGACGGTTCCGCGACGCCGACAAGGGGTCGTCCAGCTAGCCGACCTCTGGAGGCGGATCAGTGGGGATCGAGCGAACCGAGTTCTCTTCGGGGTTGCGGGTGGTCACGGAGCGGATGCCTGGCGTCCGCTCCGTGTCGCTCGGCTTCTGGGTGCTCGCCGGATCCCGCGACGAGCCGCCGGCCATCAGCGGCTCGAGCCACTTCCTCGAACACCTGCTGTTCAAGGGAACCAAGGAAAGGACGGCGCGCGCCATCGCGGAGAACTTCGATGCGGTCGGCGGGGACGTGAACGCCTTCACGTCCAAGGAGTACACGTGCTACTACGCGCGGGTCCTCGACCGAGACATCGAGCTCGCGGTGGACCACCTCGCCGACATGTTCCAGCACTCGGTGCTGCGATCGGCGGACCTCGATGCCGAACGGCAGGTGATCCTCGAGGAGATCAACATGCACGAGGACTCGCCGGAGGAGGTCGTGCACGATCTCTTCACCGAGGCGCTGTGGCCGAACCACCCGCTGGGCCGGCCCGTCCTCGGAACCAGCGAGACGATCCGTGCGGCCACGCGGGACAAGGTCCACCGGTTCTACCGGCGCCACTACGTGCCGGGCCGGCTCGTGGTGGCGGCCGCGGGCAGCCTCCGGCACGAGGAGGTGCTCGACATGCTGCGGAACCGCATGGACACGGGCCGTATCACCGGCACCGGCGATCCGCAGGGGTGGAACCTCCGTGCGAGCCAGACCGCGCCTGAATCCTCCGCCAAGCCGCTGGTGAAGCGGCGGAAGACCGAGCAGGCGCACATCTGTCTCGGCACGAACGGCCTCCCGCGCAGCGATCCCGACCGGTTCGCCTTCCTCATCGTGAACGGCGCGCTCGGCACCGGGATGTCTTCGCGGCTGTTCCAGGAGATCCGGGAGAAGCGTGGACTCGTGTACTCGGTGTACAGCTATCACTCGCAGTACACGGAGGCGGGCCTCTTCTCGTGCTACGCGGGCACGACACCCGCTCGTGCGCGAGAGGTGATCGGGCTGCTCCGACGCGAGCTCGAAGATGTCGCGGGCGGGGGTCTGATGGCCGAGGAGTTCGAGCGCGCCAAGGGTCATGTGAAGGGCTCGATGGTGCTCTCGCTCGAGGACCCCGGGAGCCGCATGTCGAGGATCGGGAAATCGGAGATCGGGCACGGCGAGATCCTCACGGTGAGCCAGGCGCTCAAGCGCGTGGAGGACGTCACCCTGAGCGACGCGCAGCAAGTGGCCAAGCGGGTACTGTCGCGGCCGATGACGCTCACGGTGCTCGGGCCCTTCGCGAAACGCGACCTCGCCGACGTGATGGTGTGATCCGCGTCGGCGTGATCGGCGCCACCGGGCGTGTCGGCGCCGAGGTGTGTCGCGCCGTGTACGCCGAGGAAGACATGGAGCTCGTCGCCGGGATCTCCCGCTCGAAGGAGGGCGAGAAGGCGTCCGAGACACTCGGCCTCCAGAACTCGGACCTGGTGCTCGCGGAGAACCTCGACTCGTTCCTCGAAGCGGGCGTCGAGGTCGCAGTCGATTTCACGAGCGCCGAGTTCGCTCCGGAGCACATCGGGTGGGCGATCGAGCACAGTGTGCACGTCGTCGTCGGCACCACCGGGTTCGACCTCGATGACGCCTGGCGAGAGGCGCCGGTCGGCGTCTTCGTCGCCCCGAACTTCGCGATCGGCGCGGCCTTGATGCAGCGGTTCGCCGCCCAGGCCGCGCGGTACCTGCCGGCGGTGGAGATCGTCGAGCTCCATCACGACGGGAAGGCGGACGCTCCGTCGGGGACGGCGGCCGCGACGGCGGACGCCGTCGCGGCGACCCGCCCCGAGGGGTGGAGCGGGCCGTCCTCCGAGTCCCTCCCCGGCGTCCGTGGCGGCGAACGAGCCGGCATCCGGATCCACTCGATCCGGCTGCCCGGCCTCGTGGCGCATCAGGAGGTCATCTTCGGCGGCCAGGGCCAGACGCTCACGGTCCGGCACGACTCCACTGATCGAACGTCGTTCGTGCCGGGGGTGCTGATGGCTATCCGGTGGGTGCCGACACATCCGGGTCTGACGGTGGGACTGGACGCGATCCTGGACGCGTGAGCGCGGTCAGAAGGAGCCGGCCGAGCCGCTAGTCTCCCCTGGCCATGGACATCGAGGTCCGCACTATCACGGAGGACGAACGGGTCGATTGGATCCGGGCGACCGATACGGCGTTCAGCTCGACCGCCAAGGACGACGAGATCGAGGCGTGGCTCCCGGTCATCGAGACCGATCGCTCCTTCGCGGCCGTCGACGGAAGCCGGATCGTGGGGACGTCCGCCGCGATCACCTTCCGGATGATGGTCCCGGGCGGAGCGAGGGTCCCCACGGCGGGTGTCACCATGGTGGGAGTGCATCCGACGCACCGACGTCGCGGGATCAACACCAAGATGATGACCGCGATCCTCGACCAGGCCGCGGACCGCGGGGAGCCGCTCGCCGCGCTCTTCGCATCCGAGGGAGCCATCTACGGACGCTTCGGCTACGGGCTCGCCGGACTCCTCGGGGAGGTCCAGGCAGAGTCCGCTCGCATGGGGTTCGTCCGCGGGTACGAGGCACGGGGACACGTGGAGCTCCTCCCCAAGGACGAAGCGATGCCGGTGATCGATCGTGTCTACGAGACCTCGATGCGCCCTGGCGGTGTCGAGAGGAACATCGCTCTGCGGGACCAGAACTTCGCGACCGTGGGCGAGGACAAGGATCGGCCGTGGATGTACGCGGTCCATCTCGATGAGGCCGAGGAGGCCGACGGATACGCCGTCTATTGGATGAAGCACGATTGGCCCCGGTCCGTCCCCGCTGGCACCATCACCGTGAAGGAGTGCGTGGCGTCCACCCCGTCCGGGTACGCCGACATCTGGCGCTACCTCTTCGACGTGGACCTCGTGGCCACGGTCGAAGCGTGGAACCGCCCCGCCGACGATCCGCTGCTCCACCTGGTGCGAGAGCCGCGTCGGCTGCGATTCGGCGTGGCCGACGGTCTGTGGGTACGGGTGATCGACGTCGTGGCCGCGCTCGAGGCTCGCCGTTACGCGGCGGACGGACGTGTCGTCTTCGGGATCGTCGATCCCTTCCGGCCGGAGACCTCCGGGAACTACGAGCTGATCGCGAACGGGGGAGCGGGTAGGGCCGCCCGCACCGACGCCGACGCCGATCTCTCGGGGTCGGTGAACATCCTGGGTGCGACGTACCTCGGTGGCTCGAGCTTCCAGCAGCTGACGTGGGCGGGACAGGTCGTCGAGCAGTCGACGGGCGCGCTGGACCGCGCCGACAAGATGTTCGCCTCCACGCCCGCCCCGTGGTGCGTCGTCGACTTCTGACCTCACCCGCTCCCGGCGGCGATGCAGCCGACCCGCTCGCAGTTCATCCGTTACCTACGGTCGCCAAGCTGTCGGGAACCACCGCCAAGGTCACGATTCCGAAGAGCTACCTGACGCCCGCGTACTGGTGGGGCGTTGCGAGCCTCTGGGATGGACCGGCCCCATGCGGCAACGGGTGCGTCGACTTCGTGCCCAACACCTTCCCCGACGTCCTCCACGATCTCCTTCCTCCGGTCATCACGATGACCACGACGCCGCTGCGCGTCTGGGGGAGCTCGACGGATGCGAACTTCACCTTCCCGTTCCAGGTCTCGGACGCACATTCCCGGGGTCCAGACATGGACCCTACAGAGCCGCCCGGTCGGGGCCGTCCCATGGACGACCGTGGCCAGTGGCACGGGTGCAGGGTCGAAGAGCCCTGACATCACCGGCGTCGAGGGCACGAGGACCGACTATCGCGTGGTGGTGACCGACAAGCAGGGGAACAGGAGGATCAGTCCTTCTCGTCGCGTCTATATCCCCACCGATGGCGACAGCCTGGGCGCCGAGGCCGTCATCACTCCGGACCCCCCGACCGAAGATCCGGGCATCGACGCGTTCGGTGGGTCGTACACACAGATCGACACCCTGACTTACACATGGGCGCCTGGATCCGATTGCTTGTTCGAGATCATCGCCTCGAGTTCCGGGACCTGGCAGATACTCGTGAGCGCTGACGGAAATCCAACCGTGGTGCATGCAGATCTGATACCGGACGCGCCGAGGGCAACGGTGTACTCCGACAACTCTTGTGCGACGGTGTACGAGGTCTTCGTGTCGAACGCCAGCGGGCCGTTCCCACTCGATGCGATCCTGGGTGCGCCCTAGCGACTTGCGGGTTCGTCCTCGCCCGCCTGCCGGCGGGCGAGGACGAACACCAGGTCGCTCAGCCGGTTGAGGTATCGCCTGACCTCCGGGTTGACGTCGCGGCCCTCGTGTTCGAGGGCCACGACGTGACGCTCGGCCCGCCGGATCACGCTCCGCGCGAGATCCAACGCGGCGCTTCCCTCGTTTGCCCCGGGCACGATGAAGGCCTGCGGTAGCGCCCGCTCGGCGACCAGCTCATCGATCCGCCGCTCCAACCGCTCGGTCATGTCGGTCGTGACCAGCGAGACGCCGGATCGGAGCTTGGCTCGCTCGGCCGGGTTCGTGGCCAGATCGGCACCCACCACGAAGAGCTCCCGTTGCAGCACAAGGATCTCTTCGTTGAGCTCGCGGTCGGCGGAAACGCGAGCCAGCCCGAGCACCGCCACCGCCTCGTCCGTCGTGCCGTACGCCTCGGTCGCCGCATCGTCCTTCGGGATCCGGCCTCCGTACAGCAGCCCCGTCGTCCCGTCATCGCCGGTCTTCGTGTAGATGCGCGGCATGGAGAGCTAGCATAGGGCGTCGCTGCCGACCCCCCGGGCGGCCGAACGGTCAACAGGACGCCCAAGCGGACGCCCCAAGAGGAAGGAGATATCGCGTGGCCGGAAGATTCGGATCGGTCGTCACCGCGATGGTCACCCCGTTCCGGTCCGACCACGCGGTCGACCTCGACGGCGCCCAGGAGCTCGCTTCGTGGCTCACGGACAATGGCTCCGACTCGGTCTTCGTCGCCGGCTCGACGGGCGAGTCGCCCACGCTGTCCCACAAGGAGAAGGCCGAGCTGTTCCGCGCGGTGGGCGACGCGATCCAGGGCAAGGGGAAGCTGATCTGTGGCACCGGGACCTATTCGACCGCCGAGACCCTCGAGCTGACCCAAGCCGCCGAGGACGCCGGTGCGGACGGGATCGTCGTGGTCACGCCGTACTACAACAAGCCGCCGCAGCGTGGGCTCATCGCCCACTTCGAGCACATCGCTGACGCGACCGAGCTCCCGATCATCGTCTACAACATCCCGAGCCGCACGGGCACCCGGATCGAGCACGAGACGATGGTCCGGATCGCGGAGAAGCCCAACATCGTCGCGGTGAAGGATTCGACGGGGGATTTCAAGGCGATCTCGAACCTGGTCTCCGAGGCTCCAGAAGGATTCGAGATCTACTCGGGTGATGACTGGGCGACGTTCGGCTACGTGTGCCTCGGCGCGGTGGGTGTCGTGAGCGTCGCCTCGCATCTCGTCGGCTCCCAGGTCCGGCAGATGATCGATCTGATCGAGACCGGAGACGTCCCCGCCGCCCGCAAGCTCCACGAGGATCTGTCGCCGCTGTTCAACGCGCTGTTCGTCACGTCGAACCCGATCCCGGTGAAGGCGGCCCTGGACATGCTGGGCCGGCCGGCGGGTCCGCCCCGCCTGCCCCTCGTGCCCGCCACCGCGGACGAGCGCGATCGGGTCCGCAAAGCACTGGAGGATGCCGGTCTCCTCTGAGTCCCCCGCGCGACTCGTCTTCCTCGGAGGGGTGGGTGAGGTCGGCCGGAACATGGCCTGCCTCGAGCTCGACGGCCGGATCCTGATCATCGACGTCGGCCTGTCGTTCCCGTCCGGCGACATGCCCGGCATCGATCTCGTCCTGCCGGACTTCGATTTCGTTCGGAAGCACGCCGACAAGATCCAGGCGGTCGTCCTCACGCACGGTCACGAGGATCACATCGGGGCGCTCCCGTACCTCCTCCGCGACATCGATCGCCGACTCGAGGTCTACGGAACGGCGTTCACGCTCGCCCTGTTGCAGAGCAAGCTCGACGAGCACGAGGTGGCTCACCTCGTCGACCTGAAGACCGTGACCCCGGGCGAGCAGGCCACGACGGGGCCGTTCACGATGCGGTTCCTCCGGGTCACGCACTCTATCCCCGACGGGATGGCGGTCGTGGTCGACACCCCGTTCGGGGCGATCGTGCACACGGGCGACTTCAAGATCGATCAGACACCTCTGGACGGGAGGGCGACCGACCTGCACGGGCTCGCCGAGGAGGCCGGACGCGGGAAGGGTGTGCATCTCCTCCTCTCCGACTCGACCAACGCCGAGGAGCCCGGGTACTCCGTCAGCGAGCGCACCGTGGGACCCGTCCTGCACGACATCGTCGCGGGCGCTCCGGGCCTGGTGATCGCCGCGTGCTTCTCGAGCCACATCCACCGCGTGCAGCAGATCGTGAACGCCGCGCACGCCAACGAGCGCGTGGTGGCGTTCCTCGGGAGGTCGATGCACAAGTCCGTCGATGCGGCCAGGACACTCCGACTCCTCCAGGTGGCCGACCAGGACGTTGTCGACATCGAGGAGATCGACCGGCTGGATCCCGGCCGCGTCGTCGTGATCTGCACGGGCTCGCAGGGAGAGCCGTACTCGGCCCTCTCGCTGATGGCGCAGCGCCAGCACAAGTTCGTCGACATCGGACCCGGAGAGACCGTCGTGCTGTCCTCCTCCCTGATCCCCGGGAACGAGCCTGCGATCCATCGCGTCGTCGACGCTCTGTATCGGACCGGGGCCGACGTGTTCCACATGCCGTCCGACCCGGTGCACGCCTCGGGCCACGCCGCCCAGGAGGAGCTGAGGCTGATGCTCTCCCTGGTCAGGCCGCGCTGGTTCATCCCGGTGCACGGGGAGCGGCGCCACCTGCAGCATCATGCGCGACTGGCCCACGAGGTCGGCATCCCTCCCGAACGGACGCTCGTCTGCGAGGACGGAGACGTCGTCGAGGTGGGGGAGGAGCTGCGGCAACTCGATCGGATCCAGGCAGGGATGACCTTCGTGGACGGGCTGGGCATCGGCGACGTCGGCGGTGAGGTGCTGAGGGACCGCCGCAAGCTGTCTGCGGACGGGGTGGTCGTGGTCGTCATCATCGTGGACTCGCAGACGGGCGAGTTGGTCGGCGGTCCCGACGTCGTGAACCGTGGATTCGTGCACGAGGAGACCTCGGCCGACATCTTGGAGGAGGCTCGGACGCGGGTGATCCAGTCGGTGAAGGAGTCCGCGGAGGCGCACGTGACCGACCCGTCTGCCCTCCAGCAGAACGTCCGCCGCGTCCTCAAGAAGTACTTCAACGAGGTGACGCAGCGCAAGCCCGTGATCCTCCCGGTGATCATGGAGGTCTGAGCACGGCTCAGGTCCTTGAAGCGTCCGCCTCACCCGTCATGCTTGTCGGACCATGGCCACCAAGACTTCCCCCTCCCGGAGGGCCGGGACCGGTGGGACGCGGAAGCGACCCACGAAGAAGACCCGTGCCAAGCGGAAGCCCGCGAAGACCCCGGTCCGCACCTTGCTCTCGCCGTGGGCCCGCGATGCCCTGGGGATCGGCCTCATCGTGCTGGCCCTCCTGGCCGTCCTGTCGGTCTGGATCGAAGCCGGCGGCCCGGTGGGCAGGGCGATCTCCTGGCTGATCCGGGGCGCCTTCGGGATCGGAGCCTACGCATCTCCCGTGTTCGGTGCGTGGTGGGGGTTCGTGCTCCTCCGTGACACCGCGCGGGAGGATCGGGTCCGGATGTTCGTCGGCTTCGCGGCGCTCCTCGGAGGCGTTCTGGGCTTGGTCTCGTTGTTCGCCGGCAACCCGAGCTTCGCCGAAGGCGAAGAAGCGCTCGCGGACGCCGGCGGGGTCCTGGGAGCATCCGCCGCTTGGCCTCTCGCCCGGGTCATCTCTCCGATCGGCGCTGCGATCGTGTGCGCGGGGGTCGCGACCCTTGGACTGCTCATCTTCACCGGGACCTCGTTCGCCGCGGTCAAGGAGAAGATCGACACGTTCCGCGACGAACGGGACGAGCGTGATCCCGTCTCCGCCAAGGCCCGCGAGGAGGAACGGGCGAAGCCGCGCCGGAGATGGTCGCTCCGGGAAGCGTTCGGACTCAAGGAAGAGGATGTCGTCCTCGTCCCCGACGCCGAGGAGACCGCGTCGACCGAGACGATCCCGGCGGTGGAGGAGGAGCCGGGGTTCGTGACCGACCCCGGGCTCCCTGTCACCAAGGCCTCTCGCAGCCGTACGGTGACGACGCCCCACGGTCCCTATCAGCTCCCTCCACTCGACCTGCTGCGGACGGCTCCCCCCTCCAACGCGGACGCGCGCGCCGAGCGGGACACACTTGCGGCTCTGGAGCGCACGCTCCACACCTTCGGGGTCGACGCCCAGGTCGTGGGCGCCCACCGAGGTCCCACCGTCACGATGTATGAGGTCGCGGTCGCCTCCGGCACCAAGGTGAGCAAGGTCGTGGGCCTGTCGAGCGACATCTCCTATGCGTTGGCGTCGCCCGATGTTCGGATCCAGGCGCCGATCCCCGGCAAGTCGGCGATCGGCATCGAGGTCCCGAACACCAACCGGGACTTCGTGATGGTGGGGGACGTCCTGCGCTCCCCGGCGGCGAAGCAGGCCACCCACCCGCTGGAGGTGGCGCTGGGCAAGGACGTCCACGGCCGAGCTCGGATGGTGAATCTCGCGGAGATGCCCCACCTGCTGATCGCCGGAGCCACCGGCGCAGGCAAGTCCTCGCTCGTGAACTCCTTCATCACGTCTTTGCTCGCGAGAACGACCCCCGAGGACGTTCGGCTCGTCCTCGTGGACCCCAAGCGGGTGGAGCTCAGCCACTTCGGCGACGTGCCGCACCTGCTCTCACCCGTGATCGTCCATCCGAAGCGCGCGGCCGAAGCCCTGCAATGGATCGTCCGCGAGATGGAGATGCGCTACGAGCTGCTGGCGACGGTCGGCGTCCGCGACATCGACTCATACGAGGAGGGCCTGCGCGACGGCACCCTCCGGATCCCGCCGGGTATGGAGGAGAAGTTCGAGCACATGCCCTTCATCGTCGTCGTCATCGACGAGCTGGCGGATCTCATGATGGTCGCCCCACGCGCCGTCGAGGACGCGATCTGCCGCGTGGCGCAGATGGCAAGGGCCGTCGGGATCCATCTCGTGGTGGCGACCCAGCGTCCGACGGTCGACGTCGTCACGGGGTTGATCAAGGCGAACATCCCGTCTCGGATCGCGCTGATGACCTCGTCACAGGCGGACTCACGCGTGATCCTCGATATGAACGGTGCGGAGAAGCTGGTCGGACACGGCGACATGCTGTTCGCCCCCTCCAACATCTCGAAGCCGGTGCGCATCCAGGGCGCGTGGGTCACGGAGGGTGAGGTCCGGGCGATCTGCGACTTCATCCGGGCGCAACGGGAGGTCGTGTACGAGAACACTGTGGAGGGGCTGGCCCTTCCGCCCGGCGAGGGAGCCGGTGAGCACGGCATCGGCGACGACGACGATCTGCTGGAACAGGCGGCCGAGCTCGTGATCCGCTCCCAGCTCGGGTCCACGTCGATGCTGCAGCGGAAGCTCAAGGTGGGGTTCGCTCGCGCCGGCAGGATCATGGATCTGATGGAGGAGCAAGGGCTCGTCGGGCCCTCCCAGGGATCGAAGGCGCGCGATGTGCTCCTCACTTGGGAGGAATGGGAAGAGCGCCGTTCCGCATAGCGGACCGGCCGGACGGTCAGATCGCGCCGACGCGCCTTGCCACCTGGAAGAGCGTGTCCGCGTGCTGTTGCGGATCGATCATGAGCCTCCCGGCCACACCCACGTGCGCCTGCCAGTAGGCGTAGATCCGTTCCACCGTCCACCCTCTGCTCTGCGCGCTCCGGAAGCTCCGGACCATCTCGCTGCCGGCCCAGATCGCATCGGGGCTCACGAGGAATCCCCCGTATCTGCCTTCGATGGTGCGCCAGAACGCGCCGATCGATCCCCACAGGCCGTCGTCCTGTTCACCGGCCACGAGGAGGTAGCGGACGGGACCGTCGGACAGCAGGTGGGTCGAGGGCAGGATCTCGCGCACCGTCGCCAACGGTGAATCGATGGTGTGGTCTTGGGGCATGCCTGCTTCCAATGGATCTCCCTCCCTGCCTGGCCAACTGTAGTCCCCCGAGGGGTGCACTCCACCGGACGGACGGCCGATTCGGAACGAGACCTTGGACCTAGGCCGGCCGGCGCCGCCCTCCGGTCCTCGAACGTGACGGCTATCCTTGGCCTCTCATGGCCGGCTCAGTGACGGATCCCCGGGCAGGGGTCGGCTCGGCGCTCCGGCGTGCTCGCGAGGTGCGAGGGGTCTCGCTCGACGAAGCGGCGCGCGACACCAGGCTCCGGGTCGATCAACTGGATGCCCTCGAGCGGGAGGACTTCGACGTCCTCCCCGGCGACGTCTACGTACGCGCGTCCCTCCGCACGTACGCGAGCTACCTCGGGCTCGACGCGAACAAGGTCGCCGGTGCCTACGCCGAAACGGCCGAGGACGCCGAGCCGACGCCACCGCCCGCCAAGCTCGGCCCCGTCGAACGGATGATCGCCGCCAGCCGGATCAGGGACAACCAACGGTTCCTCCTCATCGCCGCGACCTCGATCCTGCTGATCATGCTGGCCTTCGGTCTGCTGGCGAGGGGTGAGGCCGCCCCACCGGCGGCCGTGATCCCGTCGGGAACGGCGTCCCCGATCCCCACCGATCCCACCATCAATGCGGTCCTGGTGGCTCGGAGCGACGTCATGGTCGAGTCCGTGGAAGATGGTGCCCCGGCTTCCTATGGGCTGAGGCCGGGGGAAACGCTCACCCTCGTGGCTCTGGAGCACTTGCAGTTCACCGTGGCGGATGCGGGGCTCGTCGAGGTCAGTTTGAACGGCGCCGACGTGACGGAAGGGACCGCCGGATCGCCGCACACGTACCGCTTCACGCTGGGCGACGACGGAGGAGAGTCATCGTCGAACGTGTGAGACCACTCGGGCTGGGCTGGCCGAACGTCCTTTCGATCGGACGGATCGCGCTGATCCCGATCGTCGTGTTGCTGCTCGGCACGGACCGAGCGGAAACGAGATGGCTGGCGCTGCTCGTGTTCGCCGTCGGAGCACTCTCCGATCTCGCCGACGGCTACCTCGCGAGGCGACACGAGATGACCACGTCCATGGGAGCGTGGCTCGATCCGCTCTCGGACAAGCTCTTCGTGATCGTGCCGGCCCTCGTGCTCGCCGCCCGCGGGGAGTTCCCGTGGTGGGCGGCGGTCGTGATCGTCCTCCGTGAGTTGGCGGTGTCGCTCCTGCGGTGGCGCCTCGATCAGCGTGGTGTGTCTATGCCCGCGTCGCGCGCCGGCAAGGCCAAGACGCTCAGCCAGATCTCGGCGGTCGGGCTGTCGATCGCTCCGCTGCCGTCTGGGTTCGACCCCGTCGTGCTCACGGTCGTCGTGATCGCGGTGATCCTGACGGTCGCCAGTGGGCTCGAGTACTTGTTCACGGAGCGCCACCGCATGGAGACGGGGTGAGAGCGGAGATCCTCGCGGTCGGGACCGAGCTGCTCCTCGGCCAGATCGCGAACACGAACGCCCGGTGGGCGTCGGAGTCGCTCGCGGCGATCGGGGTCGACGTCCTTCATCATCAGGTCGTCGGGGACAACCTGGAACGGATCGTCGCTGCCGTGCGGCTGGCGTCGACACGCGCCGATGTCGTGGTCGTCACCGGTGGCCTCGGACCGACCCAGGACGACATCACCCGCGACGCGCTCGGCGCCCTCTTGGGCGTGCCGATGAGGCGTCATCCGGAGCTCGAGGAGATGCTTCGGGAGAAGTTCCGCTCGTTCGGTCGGAGCGAGATGCCCGAGAGCAACCTTCGCCAGGCCGACGTGCCCGAAGGTGCCCGATACATCACGCCGGCGCGTGGGACGGCGCCGGGCCTGGTGGCGGATCTGCCCGCCGGCGGGCGGATCTACGCCGTGCCGGGCGTGCCCGCAGAGATGGTCGAGATGATGGAAGGGACGATCCTGCCGGAGCTGGCGTCCACGGCCGGCGCCGGAGTGGTCCGCTCCCGCGTGCTCCGGTGCGCCGGGATCGGCGAGTCGGCGCTCGCCCAACGGGTCGACGACCTCTTCTCCGGTTCGACGAACCCGACGATCGCGTTCCTGGCGTCCTCCGGCGAGGTGAAGGTTCGGATCACCGCGAAGGCCGGGACGGCGACCGAAGCGGACGAGCTGATCGAACCGGTGGCCGAGGAGGTCCGGCGAAGGCTCGGCGACGAGGTGTTCACCTCCGAGGACGAAACGCTCGAGCAGGCCGTGGTCCGGCTCCTGGCGGCGTCGGGAAGGACGCTCGCCTGTGCCGAGTCGATCACCGGCGGGGGAGTGGGGGCCCGCATCACGAGCGTGCCAGGTGCCTCCGAGGTCTTCGTCGGGTCCGCCGTGGTCTACACCATCGAGGCCAAGACGAGGGTCCTGGATGTCTCGACGCAGACGTTGAAGGGTGCCGGACCGGTGAGTGAGGAGTGCGCGCGAGAGATGGCTGCAGGAGCTCGGCGGGTCTTCGCGGCCGACCTCGGGCTTGCGCTGACAGGGGCGGCCGGCCCCGAGGCGCACGGAGGTGCGCCTCCCGGCATCATCTGGATCGCGCTGGAAGGCGACGACGTCTCGCACGCGCGAGGTTTCAGGGTGCCAGGTGAGCGCGATCGTGTTCGCCGATGGGCGGAGCAAGCCGCGCTGGACCTCCTTCGTCGTCATCTGGAGGGACGGCCGCTCCCGGCCTCCGATCGACCGATCTGATGGCTCGGGATCGAGCTTCCCGTCCCGAAGCGAAACCGCTCCGGTTCTTCGTCGCGGTCGAGATCCCAGATCAGGCCAAGAACGCGGTCGAAGAGTCTTTCGCTCCCTGGCGGGAGGAGTTCCCGAAGGCTCGCTGGGCTCCGCGCGAGAACTGGCACGTCACGCTGAAGTTCCTCGGGCGAACCTGGCCCCGGCTCACGGACTGGGTGCCGCGACAGGTGGAGGAGGCGGTGCGGGGCGTGGAACCCTTCCGCACCCGGGTCACCGGCGTCGGGGGATTCCCGTCTATGGGGAGGGCGCGAGTGCTGTGGGCCGGTCTCGGCGACGACGCAGGTCACGTGGCCGGGTTGGCGGTCAGCATCGAAGGGGGATTGCTCGAAGAGTTCCCGGCGGAGACGCGTGCGTTCCACCCGCATCTCACCGTGGCGCGGAGCGATCCACCCGTGAAGCTCCCTCCTGAGTTCGCCGAGACGCCGCTCCTGACGGAGGAATGGGAGGTAGATCACGTGGTGCTCTTCCGGAGTCACCTGCGGCGTCCGGCACCCGTGTACGAACCGCTGGCCCGATTCCCGTTCGGTGGCTAGGTTGCTTGCGTTCGAACACCTGTTCGACTAGCCTCGGGCCGCATGCACACTGGAAATCAGGAAGAATGACAGAGGTGTAACTCATGTCAGAGTCGAGGGCTAGTCTCCACTCGTCGCTTGCACAGGCACTCTCCCGGCCCCCCTCCGGGCAGGGCAGGGGCACGAAGGAGGGGAACGTGGATCGGGACAAGATGCTCGACGTCACACTGCAGCAGATCGAGAAGCAGTTCGGAAGAGGCGCCGTCATGAAGCTCGGCGAGCACCCGATGGGGGCGGGCATCACCGTCATCCCCACTGGCTCGCTGGCATTGGACATCGCGCTCGGGGTCGGAGGGATCCCGAAGGGCCGCGTCGTCGAGGTGTTCGGTCCGGAGGGCTCGGGCAAGACCACCGTGTGCCTCCACATGATCGCGGAGGCGCAGGCGAAGGGTGGCATCGCAGCCTTCATCGACGCCGAGCACGCCCTGGATCCCACCTACGCGCGGGAGCTGGGCGTGAACATCGACGAGCTCCTCGTCTCCCAGCCTGACTCCGGCGAGCAGGCACTCGAGATCGCCGACATGCTGGTCCGGTCTGCGGCGCTCGACCTCGTGGTGATCGACTCGGTGGCGGCGCTCGTGCCGCGCGCCGAGATCGAGGGCGAGATGGGCGACACCCACGTCGGGCTCCAGGCGCGACTGATGTCCCAGGCGATGCGGAAGCTCTCCGGCTCGCTGTCCCGGTTCGACACCACCGCCATCTTCATCAACCAGCTGCGCGAGAAGATAGGCGTGATGTTCGGTAGTCCCGAAACGACCCCCGGCGGACGGGCGCTGAAGTTCTACTCGACCATCCGGCTCGACGTTCGCAAGATCGAGAACCTCAAGGACGGGACCGAGGTCGTGGGCTCCCGGACACGCGTCAAGGT
>Ga0136614_10000113_pt1 | contig 31253 bp, 25 predicted proteins | sample AntDrymUQ2792106_2_FD_106643 | JGI IMG/M metagenome (GOLD analysis project Ga0136614, IMG submission 106643) | Polar desert sand microbial communities from Dry Valleys, Antarctica - metaG UQ279 (21.06) | ecosystem: Environmental > Terrestrial > Soil > Desert | place: Antarctica: Dry Valley... | reverse complement strand
TGATTTCATCTACGCCGATCCGCCTTACGACGTGGAGTTCACGACGTACAGTCCGGGCGGTTTCTCATGGGCCGATCAGGAGCGTCTAGCCACGTGGCTCGCCGCGCATCCGGGGCCGGTCGTTGCCTCGAATCAAGCGACCGCGCGCGTGCTGAGGCTCTACCGTAAGCATGGCTTTCAAGTTGAAATCATCCAAGCCCCGCGCATGATCAACTGCACCGGCGACCGCACACGCGCCGGTGAGATGCTCGCGCGTAAGAACTTCTGAACACCTCATCTTTCCGGCCTTTGTCATCTGACATTCGGCGTCCAGACCGCATGATATACTGCCTGCGAGGTATTCAAGTACTCTGTAAATTAAGTTAGCTTGCAGTTCGTCACATACTCTGCACAATGCCGAGCATGAACAAAGAACATGTCACACTAATCCACACTGATAAAGATTACTTGGAGTCCATTTATCTCGGCAGAGCCGACGAACGCGAGTGGGTTTCGCGCGCATCAAAAAGTAGCTTGGTTGCACAGCCTAGAGCAGCTTCGTATAATCGCAGAAGGCGCGCACCTTCGCGCGCAAATTTTTTTAGCGAGACTTTCAGAGATGCCGATTTACGAATACACCTGTCAGAAGTGCAAGGCCCATGTCGAGGCGATGCAGAAGATCAGCGATAAGCCGTTGACGCGCTGTAAGAAGTGCGGCGGCAAGTTGGAAAAAGAGTGGTCGCGGACGAGCTTTCAACTGAAAGGCTCTGGCTGGTACGTGACCGATTACGCGGGCAAGCAGGCGGACGCGAAAGAGTCGAAGGCCGAGACGAAGGCTGAGACTAAAAGCGAAACAAAGAGCGAAACGAAAAGCACCGGCTCAGAAAAAATTGCCGCGAGCGAAAAGACTGTCGGCTCTGATGCGGCAAAGAAATCTGCGAATCCGCCCGCTGCGTCCGGCAGCAGCGATTAGTTCTCGAACTCTCGAATAAAATCATGCGTGTTCCTCGTCTGCACATTCCATTAGCCATCGTTCTTATGCTCGCTGTCATCGTCGCGGCGACGGGGCAGGCCGGGCGTCGCCCCGATCAGTCGAAGACGCGCGCGCGTCTGGTGAGCGTCTTCGCCGTGCGCGAGGATGGAGCGGGCGCGCCGCTCACCGCCAACGACGTCGCGATCTACGACGACGGCATCGAGCAGAAGATTCACAGCTTCACGCCCGATCCCAGTCCGGCGCGCATCGTCCTCTTAGTCGACAATTCGCTCTCGCTTCGCGCCGACGTGCCGAAGCTGGCGCAGGTCGCGCGCGAGTTCGTCTATGAAATTTATGAAGGGGACCAGATGTTGATCGTCGGTTACGACGAGCAGGCCGAGATCGTCTCCGACTGGACGGACGACGCGCAGAAGATCGAAGCCTCGCTCACCGGCTTGCGGAAGAAAGGCCAACCGTTTCTCTTTGACGCCCTCACCGCCGTTATCAACGAAGCTCTGCTGCCCTTGAGCGGCGCGCACCGCAAACGCGCTATCGTCCTCATCGGCGATGGATTGGATCGCGGCAGCAAGACGAAGTTCAAAGCCGCGCTCGCCGCCCTGCAAGCCGCCGACATCACCGTCTATGCCTTGCAGATTCCCGACCGCACCGGCGGCGCGCACCGCCGCGACACGCCGAAGCCTTCTGAAGTCGTCCGCCAACTCGCCGAAGGAACCGGCGGGCGCGTGCTGCCGCTCGACGATCCGAGCGCCGCTGCCAAAAGCATCTGCGACGAGCTACGCAAAAACCGCTATCTTCTCGCTTACACCCCTTCGTCCGTCTCCTACATTGACGCGCGCCGCCTGCTCATCTCCGGCAATCACGGCATCACAGTGCGCTCGAAAACAATTGAGCCGAAATGAAGAGGGTAGAGGATAGTAGAAGCTGTCTTGATCTACCCTCTATCCTCTGCCCACTATCCTCTATCTCTTGAGTAGAAATAAAACATCAATGCGATCACGGCGATGAGGAGGATTTCGAGGAGGGCGAAGTATTTGGGATCGAAGCCTTCGGCGTCATCGCGTGCGTGTTGGTAGAGAACGAGCGTGCCGAGCAGGAAGCCTGCCGCCAGCCAAATGATTTGCCGCTTCGTGTCCCACATGAACGTTAGCCGTTGCCTCGCCGCTTCAGATTTGGCAATTAACGCAAGCGCGCAATTTTTGTAAATGCTCGGCGGCGGCTTGGAGCGTCTCGTCGCGTTTGCAGAAGCAGAAGCGGACTTGCTGAGAGCCGAGGGCCGGGTCGCTGTAGAAGGACGAGCCGGGGACGCAAGCGACGCCGATGTGTTGGATGAGGTGGCGCGTAAACTCGATGTCATTCGCGAAGCCGAAATTGCTGATGTCGGTCATCACGTAGTACGCGCCGGCGGGTCGGAAGAGCTGGAAGCCTGTGCGCTCCAACTCCGGCAAGAGCAGCGCGCGGCGCGCGGCATAATCAGCTTGCAATTGCGCGTAGTATTCCGGCGGCAGCCGCAAAGCCATCGCGCCGGCGGCTTGGAGCGGGGCCGCCGCGCCGACGGTCAGGAAGTCGTGGACTTTGCGGATCGCGCCCGTGATGTGGGGCGGCGCGATGCAGTAACCGACGCGCCAGCCGGTGACTGAATAAGTCTTTGACATCGAGTTGACGATCACCGTGCGCTCGCGCATTCCTTCGAGTTGCGCCATCGAGATGTGCGGGCGCGGCGTGCCGTCGTCGTGTGAATAAATGATGTGTTCGTAAATCTCGTCGGTGAAGCAGAGCGCGTCGAACTCGCGGCAGAGGGCGGCGATGAATTCGAGTTCTTCGCGAGTGAAGACTTTGCCGGTCGGGTTGTTCGGGTTGCAGATGATGATCGCTTTTGTCTTCTCGTTAAAGGCGGAGCGCAGTTCGTCACGATCAAAACTCCAATCGGGCGCGCGCAAGGGGACGTAGCGCGGGCGCGCGTCGGAGAGGATCGCGTCGGGCGCGTAGTTTTCATAAAACGGCTCGAAGATGACGACCTCTTCGCCCGGATCGACCGTTGCCATCATCGCTGCGATCATGCCTTCGGTCGAGCCGCACGTCACCGTGATCTCTGTTTCAGGATCGATTTCTAAACCGAGATACCAGAGAGTCTTCTCCGCAATCGCCGCGCGGAAATCCCGCGCGCCCCAAGTGATCGCGTATTGATTGATGTCGCGTTCAATCGCTTCCATCGCCGCTCTCTTGATCGCGGCGGGCGCAGGAAAATCGGGAAAGCCTTGCGAGAGATTGACGGCCCCGTGCTTGAGAGCCTCGCGCGTCATCTCGCGGATCACAGATTCGGTGAAGCGGCTCGCCTTCTGTGAAACGTGGCGTCGTGTTGAAGCGGTTGGTGTTGTCATGTACATTAGCGCCGCTGATTGCGGGCGCAGATTTAATTTATGTGAGCTGCGATGCTCGCACAGTGGGCGCGTCGCAAGCAACTGTGCAGGCGATGAGTGAGGCTAACAAATGCCTGATGGGCAAGCATCCGTGATTGGCAATGTTTTTGGCGGTCGCGTTCTTGTTAGTGTTCGCGGCCAAGCAGTTGGGACTGTTATAGAGGTGTCAATCGTGAATCGTCAATCGTGAATCGTAAGCGCCTGTCTTTGATCTGTTCACGATTGACGATTCACTATTCACGTATGAGGTATTCCCCATGATTCTTCGTGTCTTGCGTTTCCTGTGGTTGCCGTTGGTGATGATTGCGATTTACGCGGTCTTACGTTTTCTGATGGGGCCGGTCTTCGGCCAGCCTTACGCGCCGCGCGGCAACGCCGCTTTTTCCGTGGTCGGGGTGACGATCTTGAGTAGCCTCTACTTCGGCGCGCTGTCGCGGCGGGTCGGCGGATTCAACTGGCTGGGGACGATCCTGATCGGGATCGTGTTGGGGCTGTTCGCGCAACTGCTGATTTTCACGGCGACGCTCGTCAGCTACGCGGCGGACCTCAATACTTATTATGTTCACTGGGACGCGCTGAATGTGCCGGAAGGGACCATCGTGCCGATGAGCCAAGCGTTGGCGGCGCGGGCGGGCGGTCTCTTGTTTGGTCCCATCTCTACGGCCATCGTCGCGCTTATCGGGCGCACGGTCTTCGGCGCGTTGGCCCCGCGCCCTGTCGAGTCGCAATCTTCGGCGAGGCTGCCTTAAGACTTAACCGCAAAGGGTGCGAAGGCGGGACGCAAAGGGCGCAAAGTTTTCTCGCGTTCACTGCGGCTCCCTTCGTGTCTTTTGCGCTTAAATAACTCTGATCATGGTCGTCTTAGAAACGGAATACCGTATCGAGTTGGAGTTTCGTCGTTGCGCGGTTGAGCGATCCCGTTGGCGTGTTGCCGAAGACGCCGAGTAGTCCGTGCGGACGCGCGGTGACGAGGCCGGTCAGTGACAGGATGACGCGCGGAGCAGCGTTGTAAGAAAAGTTGAAGCGATGCGCGCGCACATCGGATTGCTGCGGGATGTCGGAGAAGTTGAACGGGGTCAATACGGCGTCTTTCTCGATCCGCATGAAGGTGTAGCCGAACTGCACGTCGTTTTTCTCCTGCGTCTTGCCAACCTGAATCTCCGCCCAGTAGCCGTTGTTCTCGTCGTTGTTCACGATCAGATTCGTGCTGCCCGGCCCCGCCGTGATCACGTCGCGCGTCTGTGTGTTAGTGACGAAGTTGAAGAGCAGCGTGACGGGGAAACGCCGGCTGCCGGTAAGGTCGAGGCGCGCGATCAGATCGACGAGGTTGAAGCCGGACGAGAGCCTGCCATCGCGGTTCGTGGCGTTGTTGGTCGCAGTCGAGATACCGAGAGACAAGCCGGCGACGAACAGATCGCGGGAGAGGGGGACCAATGCCGTGACGCTTTGCGCGGGCGTCGTCGCGGTGGCCGGGATGTTGACCATGACGGGGATTTGCAGTTGCCCGCCGAAGAATTGCGCCGGCGTGATGAACTGCGTCCCCGAAAAGTAGAGGTCAGTAGCGGAGACGGTCAGCGCAACGGTCGGCGTCAGGCCGAAGCGGGCGCGGGCTTGCGCGCCATAGAGAGCGAGATCGCGACCGTTGCGCCGCGAGAGACCGCGATTGACGCGCCCGCCCGCGTCGAGCGTGAAGGCTGCTTGGCGTTCGAGCAATGGCAGTTGCCACGCGACGAACGTCAGATTTTTCAGCGCGGAGATTTTGAAGTCGCGTGAATAACTCTCGTTGATGCCTTCGGGCTGAATGTCGCCGTCCCAAGTCATCTCGGTGGATAGCCACGGCGTCTCGAACTTGCCGCCTTGCAGCTTCAGTCCCGGAATGGCCGACGGACGATACGTGATGTAAGCCTGATCGAGCGCGAATTGCTTGCGGTCGAAAAAGTCCGTCAGCGTCTGGTTCACACTGATCACGTCGGGCAATGTGCCGGTGGCGAAGCGGAGGCCCCAATCAAATTCTTTGCCGAGTTGCCCGCGCAGGGCGAGACGTGCGCGAATGCGGGCGCGGTTGCGCGAGGACAGTTCGTTGCCGGCGATGGCGGGATTCGCATTGTTCGGCAAGGCGTTGAGTTGGCCGAACGTGCCTTCATAACGCAAACGGATGTCGCCGCTAAAAGTGATCGAGCCGAGTTGCTTAGACAGCGCTTCGACAGTTTTCGTTTGCGACTCAATGCGTCCGACGCGCGTTTCCAGCGAGTCGCCTTGTGCGTTTTTAGTCGCGGTCTGAACAGGCGGGTTGCTGTTGTTGCTGTCTAGCGCGCCACTGGTCCCATCAGTCGCGGGCTGAATAATGGCGGCTGAAGCGACAGATTCGGCGCGAGCCGTGTGCGCGAGCAATCCGTTGAGCAAGCGCGTTTGTTCGTTGAGCGCGGCGCGCAGTTGGTCGATCTCTTCGCGTTGGTGCTGCAACTGGCGGCGCACTTCTGCGAGCGATGTGGCATCACTGATCAGAGCGGGGCTGGTGGCGTTGATGCCGCCACGCTCGCCGGACGGTATCGTTTGCGCTGTTTGCTGTGCAGGTACGGCGTGCGCGAAAACCGGGACGAGACCACACACGAGCAATGTGCGCGCGATGAACTGACGCATGAGTAGTTCCTTCCTGCGATTGGAGATATTTTCGTTGAAGTGAAACGGCGTGCGGCAAATCGCACCTGTGATAGCCGAACTGTCGAGGAAGGTCGAGCAAACTTACCGCTTCAGCTGAAGGCCATCTTAACCCAAGCTGGCGCAGAGATGTATTACTGAATTGTTAGGCGGATTGTGTGAACGGCTTTCAGTGGGTGGCGTTAGCGCCGCCGGTGTGCGCGGCAGCCGTTATCTTCGCCGGGTGCGCGCGGCGGCGGTCGCGCTCCGCGTTGGACATTTGCCGCAGCGTCGAGTGAACAGCAAGGACGATCTCTGAAAGGGCGTCAGGACTCGCGCCAATCGGCTGTTCTTTTTCGGCCAGCATGGCGGCGGCGACTTCACAACTCAATTCATGGGCAATAGACATAGGATGAGGCTCTCCCGTCGCGATTGTTAGAGATGATTTCGATAAATGCTTCCGCAAAAGATGAGGGAGCATCATAGACCCTCGACGTTACGAGAATGTTACAGAAACGAAAGTTGCCGATGGCTGCATGTTCGCCTGTCGCAGAAAATAGGTCGCAGACAGCAGGCTCGTCATAAAGTCTGAGATTTTTCTCCGCTTTAACTTTCGTCCGCACCGCCCTAGAGTTATGATGGCCTCGTTTCTGATAAATAAGTTCTTGATGGCGCTCCCGTCCTTTGCCGGCGGTGGCAAACATGATCATGCGAAAGACATCTTCGTTCTTCCGTTTCAATGCATTGCGCGATCTGGTCTCGGACTCGATGGCGATTGACATGGGATCGACTTCTACGATCATCGCCGTGCGCGGGCGCGGGATCGTGGTGGACGAGCCGTCGATCATCGCCGTCCATAAAATGACCGGCGAGATCGTCGCCATCGGCCAAGAAGCCCACGACATGCAAGGGCGCGAGGCTCGCGAGGTGCAACTCGCCGCGCCACTCGTCGATGGCGTCGTCGCGGATTTCGAGCGGACACAAGTCATGCTCAATCATTTCGTGCGCGCGGCTCGCAGCGGTATCTCGCATTTCAGCCGCCGCGCGGTTATGAGCGTGCTGTCGGGCGTGACGCACGTCGAACAGCGAGCCTTGCTGACCGCGGCGGAACATTCTCACATCGGGCGCGTCTATATGGTCGAAGAAGGTTTGGCGGCGGCCATCGGCGCGGGCGTGAAGATTGACGATAAGAACGCTTCGGCGGTCGTGGACATCGGCGGCGGCAGCACAAATGTCGCTGTCGTCGCGCGCGGCTCGATTGTCTATTCGCAGGCCGAGCGGATCGGCGGCTCAGACATTACCGCCGTGATCATGGATCGTCTCCGGCGGCATCACGGCTTGATTATCGGCGAGCTGACCGCCGAGCGCTTGAAAATTCAACTGGCCTCAGCCATTGAGCCGGCTGAGTCGCTGCGCCGCGTACCGGTCAAAGGGCGCGACGTGCAGGCGGGGACGCCGCGCGCGGTGGAGGTGACGAGCGGCGAGATTTGCGAAGCCGCGCAACCGCTCCTCCAACGCTTGTCGCGGTTCGTGGGGCGCTCGCTCGCTGATCTGCAACCCGAAGTGGCCGCCGATATCTATGATCGCGGCCTGCTCCTGACGGGCGGCGGCGCGCTTCTCGACGGCATGAGCGAGTTCTTGCAGCGTGAGACCACGCTCGCCACGCGCATGGCCGACGAGCCGCGCTATGCCATCGTTCGCGGCCTCATGCAACTTTACGAAGACCCGCTCACCCTCCGCCGCGTCACCCGCAACGAGCCTTCACTCTTGTTAGAGATGAGCGACGGCGCGTTTGAAAGTTTGTAACAAAAGTAGGCAGGAGGCAGGAGCAGGAGGCAGCATGAAGAGACATGCTTTCCTTCTGCCTCCTGTCCCTGCCTCCTGCCTCCTGTTTTATGAATTACGCCAGCATCTTTCACCGGCAAGTGCGCGTAGCGCGGGTCTTCGGGATTCCCGTGCGGATCGATTACCGTTGGTTCATCGTCTTTGCTTTGAGTACGTGGCTGATCGCCGTCGTCTTTCAGCAGGAGTTGGGCGTGGGCGGTGTGCAGCTCGAATGGTCGGCGGCGTGGATCGCAGGGATCGTGACGACGTTGGGGCTGTTCCTGTCGATCTTCGGGCATGAGTTGGCGCACGCGCTAATCGGGCGGTTGGAAGGCATTGAGACGGAAGAGATCGTGTTGCATCCGTTCGGCGGGCTGGCGCGTCTGCGGCACGCGCCGGAGAGCCCGCGCGCGGAATTTCGGATCGCGGCAGCGGGGCCGGCTTCGAGTTTTATTTTCGCGTTGCTCGCCTACGGCGGACTGTATCTCGTGGGTTGGGGCGAAGGGGCAGCGTGGGCGGTGTTGCTGCTGATTAGCGGCGGCAATTTGATGTTGGCGATCTTCAATCTGCTGCCGGGCTATCCTTTGGACGGCGGGCGCGTGCTGCGGGCTTTTCTGTGGCATCGCAGCGGGCAGATGGACGAAGCGACACGATTGGTCAGCCTCGGCGGGCAGATCATTGCGGTGACGGTGGTAGTGTTTGGCGTCTTCATCGTGTTCAGGTGGGACGCATATTTCATGGCGTTGATGTCGGTGCTGGTCGGCCTCTTTCTGTGGGACGCGGCGCGGGCGGTCTTGCGCGAGCAGGGGACCAGCGCGAACCCGCGCACGGTCGCCGATGTGATGTCCGCGCCGTTCAGCGTCGAGCCGGACGTGACGGTGAACCGCTTCGTCGATGAGGTGCTGCCGGTCTGCCGGCAAGAGTCAGTCGCCGTCGCGCGCGGCGGGCGTTTGCATGGCATCTTGACGCTCGGAGATTTACAACAATTGCCGCGCGAGCGTTGGCATCAAACGCGCGTCTCCGAAGTGATGCGCCCGGTCGGGCCGGAACTGTTCCTCGATCCCTCGACGCCCCTCAGCCGCGCCGACGCCTTGATGAAAGCCAACGGCGCGGGCGCGGTCGCCGTCCTCAACGGCGCAGGCGAGATCGTCGGTTTTTTAGAACGCCGCCGGTTAAAAGCAAGGATGAAGGATGAAGGCGGAAGGATGAAGTGAAGAGAGATAGGGAGACGGCAAGATAGAAAGCTGTTGCGCCTCATCTCACCACCGCCCCATCTTTCTTCATCCTTCATCCTTGCTTTTAATCGCCGTTGCTTTAGTCGAATTTGTCCGGCATAATCAGCGCGGATGCGTGTAGCTTCCATTGGTTGGAGACAACTGTGATCGGACACGCGCACTTACAAGCTATAAACGCCGATGGCACGAGAGCGACAGATTTCGAGCCGCCGGCAATCTCTAACACCGAAAGCCCGGCGGGCTTTCTACGTGACGGATGGCGAGCTATGAAGCTAGTCCTCGGACTTCATCTTTCTCCGTCAACCCAGAGTGATGACAGCGTTTTTTTTACTGCTATACAGCGAGTATCTCGACCGGCTGCGCGAGCCGCGCAATGTGATCGACATTGTGCTGGTCTTCGCGATTATTTACACGGTCTTGAAACTCGTGCGCGGGACGCGCGCCGTGCCGATGGCCGCCGGCATCGCCGCCTTCGCGCTGCTCTACTGGATTTCGATCTGGCGCGGGCTGGCGACGTTGGAGTACGTCATGCGGGGCGTACTGCTTTATCTTCCGATCCTCATCATCGTCCTCTTTCAATCTGAGATCAGACAAGCGTTTATCACTGTCGGCAACCGTATCCGGCTACCCTTGTTCACGTCGCGGCAGAGCGGGCAGTTCGGCGAGGGCATCTATGACGAGATCGTGCTGGCCGCAACGACGCTGGCTTCGACGAAGACCGGCGCGCTGATCGTGATTGAGCGCGGCATCGGCTTGAAAAATGTGATCGACGGCGGCGTGCGGCTTGATGCGGAACTGAGCTACGATTTGATCGTGACGATCTTTAACCCGGCGACGCCGCTTCACGATGGCGCGGTCGTCATTCGCCGCCACCGCGTTGCTGCCGCCGCGTGTTTTCTGCCGTTGACGTTGAACCCGCGCCTGTCGAAAGACCTCGGCACGCGCCACCGCGCCGCCATCGGCATCACGGAAGACACGGACGCTGTTGCCGTCGTCGTCTCGGAAGAGACCGGCCTGATCTCTTTCATGCAGCGCGGCCAGATCAAGCGCGGCTTGGACGCAACCAAACTTCGCTCTGCGATCTTCGACGCCGTCGCCGCGCCCGCCCGCCGCTCGGAACAGGAGCGGCAACATCAAACTGAAGCGGAAACGAATGAAGTAGTCTCAACATAGGGTCAGGGGATAGGGTTGGGGGTTAGTCAAAATAAATCCCCAATCCCCAACGCCCAACCCCCAACCTCTGATCATGAACTTTCGCGACATCGACAAAGGAGCAACCTTACTGGGGCGGCGGTGGCTGCGGGAGTTGGTGTTTGAAGATTGGGGCATTAAGCTGCTCGCGCTCTTGATCACAGTGAGCCTGTGGTACGCGGTGGCGGGGCAGCGCGCGCCCGCAACGGCGCGGCTCAGGAACGTGCCGTTGGTGATCAATCCGCCGGGCGATATGGAGATCAGCAACGAGCCGGTCGAGCAGATCGATGTCACGCTGCGCGGCAGCCGCCGCGCGCTCGACGCCATTAAGTCCAGCGATCTCATCATCAACTTCGACGCCAGCAGCTATAGGCCTGGCGAGCGGTTGTTGCGTTTGACGCCGCAGAACGTGAAACTGGAATTGCCGGACGAAGTCAGCCCGCAAGACGTGACGATTGAGCGGATCGAGCCGGGAAGCGTATCATTGCGTTTAGAGCGGCGCGTCGAGCGTGAGTTGGAAGTGGAGCCGCAGTTTGAAGGCCAACTTCCCACGGGCTATATCGTCGCCGGCGTCGAAATCTCGCCGGCCAAAATTCGCGTGCGCGGGCCGGAGAGTTACGTCAATGCGCTGTCACATGCGCGCACGGAAACGATTGCACTTGACGGCAAGACCGAGAGCTTTACTGTCCCGCACGCCGCCATCGACATCCCCGATCAAAAGGTCAACCCGTTGGAGGCTGTGGTCGATCTCTTCGTCAAGATCGAAGAGGAAAAGATCGAGAGAACGATTGCGGGCGTCCCGGTGCGGCTCGCCGATGAAAGCGACAGCACGACAGCGCGCCCGGCCAGCGCCAGTGTCAAATTGCGCGGGCCGCGCTCCGCCGTCGAATCGTTGCGTCCCGAAGACATCTCACTTGTTTTAGACAAGGCCGAGGACGGCACGCTCAACCCCCGCCTCTCGCTGTCCGCAACTCTCCAAGGCCGCATCGAATTGCTCTCCACTACCCCAACGAAATTTTCCATCAAATGAGAGAGTAGCAAGTTTTCAGTTTTCAGTCAGGCACGACGGCTGAAAACTGAAAACTAAATTAACTGAAGCCATGAAAAAACTTTTTGGGACAGACGGAATGCGGGGCGTGGCCGGGCGCTTCCCGCTCGACGCGAAGACTGTGCGGACTGCCGGCCACTCGCTGGCGCGGCATTTGGCGGCGCGCGCGGGGCGAGCGCCGCGTATCGTGCTGGGACGCGACACGCGCGAATCGGGCGCATGGATCGAAGCGGCTTTGAGCGAAGGCGCACGCGCGGCGGGAGCCGCTTGCGAGTCGGCGGGAGTGATAACGACGCCGGGCGTCGCTTTCCTCGCGCGCACGCTGCCGGCAGACGCGGGCGTAGTTATCAGCGCATCGCACAATCCGTATGAAGACAACGGCATTAAAATTTTTGCGCCGACGGGCCGGAAGCTCGACGACGCGACGGAGCGTTTGATCGAGGCTGACATCTATGAGGCGCAAGGCAAGCGCGTCGTGGCTGACGAACGCCCACCGAATATCGAGGCCAAGCCTGCGCCGGACAGTGGAAAAATAGAAGCTGCATCGGCGGCTTTACGACAGCAGTATCTCGATTATCTGGCGGATGAAGTCGCCGGTGATCTGCGGCTCGAAGAATTGCGGATGATCGTTGATTGCGCGAATGGTGCGGCTTCGCAATTAGCTCCGGCGTTGTTCACGCGGCTCGGCGCGGACGTGCGAGCTTACGGCGTCGAGCCGGATGGTCGCAACATCAACCGCGAATGCGGCTCGCTCTACGTCGAGCGTCTGTGCGAGAAAGTCGTCGCCGCCGGCGCGCATCTCGGCGTCGCATTTGACGGCGACGCGGATCGGGCGCTCTTCGTCGATGCGAGCGGCCACGTTGTCGATGGCGATGCGACAATGTGGGTGCTGGCGCAGTCGATGGCGGCGAACGGGCAATTGTCGGGCGGGCAAGTCGTCGCGACCGTGATGAGCAACATCGGTTTAGAATTAGCGCTCAAGTCGCGCGGCATCAAACTGCTTCGCACGGACGTGGGCGATAAGTACGTGCTTGAAGAGTTGTTGCGGACGGGCGCGAGTTTGGGCGGCGAGCAATCTGGACACATCATTCTGCCGCGCATCAGTTTGGCCGGCGACGGAATGCTCACAGCCCTCTTCGTTCTGCGTGCGATACGCGAGACGGGGAAAGCGCTGCATGAATTAACTGCCGGCTTCGTCCGTTACCCGCAGGTGCTGGTCAACGTGCGCGTTGCCGAGAAGCGGCCTTTTCAGGAAGGCGCGGAGATCGCCGAACAGTCGCTCCGCACCGAAGAAGCGTTGGCCGGGCAAGGCCGCCTTTTACTACGTTATTCAGGCACTGAGCCACTTGCGCGCGTGATGATCGAAGGACAAAGACAGGAAGAGATCGAGCAAATAGCCGGTAACTTGGCGGAAGTGATTCGTCGCTCGCTCGGCACGGTATAAATTATCCGGTCGGGCAGGTTTTACATGGCGATAAGTGTAGAAATTACACCTTGCTGAGAATGTAGCTTTTATCTATCAGGCGGCGGGTCTTGCGTAATTGCGGAAAATCCAAGAAATTTAGAGAAAATTCGCGAATCTAAAATTTTCGCTTGCATGGCATGACCGTTGCGATGTATATTGCGGGGCAAGAGAGACGGTTGGTGGATCCTCCGTCTCAGTGGTTGCTGGGGTGAGGACAGTAGCCACGAATTAGGACGGGCGCGGCATTCCCCAAGTTTGCTGCGCCCGACCTGTTTTTACAGCACGAATTTTCCCGAGCAATACTCTCCATCCTTCTCATAAACCATCCGTGATACTATCTGCGCCACTTTCCAAACACTAAAACTTCGCCTTGCTGACGACAGCGCGGCGTGGCTGCAAGCAAATTGGAGCGGAGATGAAACACGGCGACTACCGGCGCGAGTACGCCGCTTACCGGACAGCTTGTGAGCGAGTGCGCTACGACTTCCTGTCCGGCGCTGTAGCAAAGCCAGACTTTGCTCCGCTCGCCGAACGCTACTTCGATCTCTGGACGCGCGAAGCCGTCGCCGACCTTGCACGCGCATACGCCGAAACGCCCGAACAGTTCGAGACCGAACGCGCGGCTTTACGCACACTGGCGCAGGCTGCCCGGCTCGGTTACGCGCAAGCGCGTGCCGGCGAAGCGGCAGCGGAACTGGCGCATTGTGAAGCGGCAGTGCGCTTCGAGTGGGACGGCGCGCGGCGTGGGTCACGCGAAGTTGCCGCGCTCATCGCTAATGAGTCTAACACACCCCGGCGACGAGAATTGGTTGTTCGCTGGCTTGATGAGATACGCATTTGTGACGACCTGCACGCGGCGCGATTCGAGGCGCTCAGTGAAGCGGCGCGCAGTTTCGACTGCGACAATTATTTTGCATTATTGTCGGGAGCGCAGAGAGACTCTGATGCTGAAAATCTACTGGTCTCCGCAGACGTTCTGCTGCGCCAGACGGAAGATGTTTACAACGAGCATCTGTCAGGATGGGCAACACGCTTTTTGCCGCCGACCGCTACGCGCGAACTGACTTATGCCGAGAGCTTGTTTTTCCACCAGCTTCCGCATCTCGAAAAATTCTTCCCCGCACGGGATTTAGTGGCAACGTACCGCGACACACTGGCCGGGCTTGGCATTCGCATTGAACAGCAAACAAACTTACAACTTGAAGAGATTTCTCACCGTGACGTTGGCTCAAGCGCGAAATGCTGTGCGCTCAGTCCTCCCAAAGATGTGCGATTGTTGTATCACGCGCGGAGCGGAGCACATCTTTATCAAGATTTCTTTCATGAAGCCGGACGCGCACAGCATTTCGCTTGGGCCTCGCGCGAGTTGGCTGCGCGTTACCCGGAACTCATTCGCCCGCCTTCTATAACGACGGGCGAGGCTAGCGCTTTCCTCTTTAGATTTTTGTTGTGCGACGCGGCATGGATCGGCGAACGCCGGGGTGTGAAGCCGGCGGAGGCGCGTGCTATCGCGCGTGCTATCGCGCTCGTCGAATTGTATGAAGCTCGGCGTAACTGCGCCGTCTTAACTTATGAAGACGAATTAGCGCGCTCGACTGATCCGCGCTTCGAACAATTGGCGGCGACTTACGAGACATCGCTCACGGAAGCGACCGGGTTTCATCACCCGACGGCTGTCCGCTGGTTTGGCGTGGATGAGCAATCCATCACTGCCGCCGACGAATTTCGCGCACGGCTCTTTGCTGCGGCGTTGCGTGAGTATTTGCGGACGCGGTACGGCCATCGTTGGTGGGATTCGCGAAAGGCGGGTGATGAGTTGATCGACTTGTGGAATACCGCGTCGCGCTACACGCTGGAAGAGTTGGCGTCGTTGACGGGCGTCGGCGCGTTGGACGTTGAGTTGCTGGCCGATGCGCTGTCGGGCGTGTTACGGGAGGATTAAGCGGGCGTGCGAAAAGTGCCGGTTCGCCTCGGGGCGGGAAATAGTTATGAGATCGAGATCGGCGCGGGCGCGCTGGGCGCAGTCGGCCAGACGGCGCGGCGCGTCCTGCCAGCAAACGCGCGTCGGATCGCTTTGATTTCAAATCAACGAGTCTTCGAGTTGTATGGTGCGCGCGTCGAGGAGAGTTTGCGCGAGAGTGGATTCCAAGTCGCACATTGGCTGATGGGTGACGGCGAGCGGCATAAGTCCCTGCGGACGCTGGGGCGCGCGGTCGAGTTTCTTTCCGCGAGCGGATTGGAGCGCAGCGATGGAGTCGTAGCTGTGGGCGGCGGCGTGGTTGGCGATCTGGCGGGTTTCGCCGCCGCTGTCTATCTGCGCGGCATGGCATTCGTGCAAGCGCCGACGACGCTGCTCGCGCAGATCGACGCTTCTGTGGGCGGCAAGACGGCGGTCAACACTCGTCACGGTAAAAATCTGATCGGAGCTTTCCATCAACCGCGCGCCGTCGTGATCGACACCGAGACTTTACAGACTCTCCCCACGCGGGAACTGACCGCCGGCTGGTGCGAAGCGCTCAAGCAGGGCGCGGTCGGCAGTCGCCGCTTGTTCGAGGGGACGCACCGCTTCCTTGTCGATGAGAAAGCTGCTGATCAAGCGTCTGCGGTTGAGCATGGACAAAGTGTCGATCTCAAGTCGAAGGCAGGGCGCGATGACCAAAGAGAGTCTCAATTGATCGAGTTGATCGCGCAGCAATGCGCTTTCAAGGCGAAGATCGTCGCACAAGACGAGCGCGAGAGTGTCGTGCGGACTGATCGCTTGTCGCGCCGCATTTTGAATTTCGGCCACACGGTCGGCCACGCGCTCGAAGCCGTCACCGAATATCGCCGCTTCCGTCACGGCGAGGCAGTGGGTTACGGGATGCTCGTCGCCGGCGAAATCTCGCACCGGCTAGGCTGGCTCGCGGCGGCAGAGTTAGAATCGCTGCGCTCCGGCGTCCGCTTGGCCGGACGCTTGCCGCGCGCGGACGATCTTTCACCCGCGTCGATCACGCGCGCACTCGCGGGGGACAAGAAGGCTGTCGGCGGCCAAGTGCAGTGGGTATTATTGGAAGAGATTGGCCGCGCGCGGATCGCGGGCGGCGAGCAGTTTCCGCCGCGCGTCGTCCGCGATTCATTGGAAGCCGTGTTGCATGGAAGGTAAGAATGCTCCATCGCGCGAGGAACAGTAGGTTATGAAATCAATGTGTGACGCCAACCTCCGACGCCGCGACTCGCAGCAGCGCGGCGGCTCACGCCTGAATTTTCTCATCTTCATGGCTTTGCTGGTCGCCGCTATTTATGTCGGCTACCGAGCGCTCCCAATTGTCTATCAAGCCTCGACGCTTAAAGTTTATATGCAGGACACCGTGAATGCCGCCGCCGCCACCAACCGCACGCCCGAATGGGCGCGGCAGCAAATCATCGCCAGCCGCGACGAATACGGCATCCCGTTAGACGCCGCAATCAACGTCGTCAAGAAGGATCAACGACTGGAACTGCGCGTGCAATTCACCCGCGCCGTCGCGCTGCCCGGCTACGTTTACAATTACAATTTCGATCACACGGCGAAGAGCCGGAATCTTTTTTAGTGTTGGGGAAAACCGAATTGATATTGCCGGCACAGGGGAAAGCCAGCTCAGAGGGATGGAAAATGAGAAACTTGCGCGCCGAGTAATCCTTGAAGTTGGATGAGCGGGGCGGGCGCGTCGGCGAGCCACGTCGTCGGGCAGACGCCACAGCGTGTACAGTTGCTCACCGAAGGACAGGGCGCAGTTGACTTGGCGATCTGCGCGCGTTGATGTTCTTGTTCGAGGAAAGAGCGCGAGAGACCAGCATCGACAATTTCCCACGGCATGAACTCTTCGTAACTGCGCGCGCGGCTCGTGTGGAAAGCGGGATCAACGCCGGTCTCACGCAACGCCGCTGGTAAATCTCCATTCAGCCGCGCCATTGCTTCAATGACGCGCGCGACTGTGCGATCACCGGAAGAGAACAACGCTTGCTCGTGCGCGATCCGCGCCGACATGGCGCGCACTTCGACGTTCGGAATGCGCGCGAGTTGCTTGCATACCCACTTCAGCCGCCGCTTCAACTCGCGCTCTTCGCAAATCGGCTCCCACTGGAACGGCGTGTTCGGCTTCGGCACAAAACCGTTTAAGGCCGGGATGATCTTGCCCGCGCGCCCGAAACGCTGACCGGCTTCGAGCATTCTGTCTTTAATCCGCTCGACGAGACGGACCATCTCTTCGAGGTCTTCATCGGTTTCGGTCGGTAGGCCAACCATCAGATAAAGTTTGATCGTCAACATTCCCCGGTCAAAGACCGCGCCGCAGATGTCCACGATCTCGTCGTTGGTCAGATTCTTATTGATGACTTTCCGCAAACGATCCGAGCCGGTCTCCGGCGCGACTGCGATCTGCTGATCCTTCGATTCGACGAGCGCATCCAGCAATTCATCCTCGATCTGATCCAGCCGCAACGAAGAAACCGAGATGCGGTAGTTCATCTCGCGCAAGCCACGCAGTATTTCGCTGATCTCAGGATGATCGCAGACCGCAGTCGAAACCAACCCGATCTTATCGGTCTTCTTGCGCCACGCGGCGGCTTTCGCCAGAATATCGCGGGCCGGCACGACGCGCGGCGGCCAATAATTAAAACCCGCCCAACAGAAGCGGCAGCCTTGCGAGCAACCGCGCGAAATCTCGATCAAAAACCGCTCGCCCATCTCCGCCGCAGGGGACCAGATGACGGTTGAAGGCGCAAAGATTTCTTGAGCGCGCAGCTTCTCAGCGATTTCGACTTCTCCGCACCGCATTGCGCGACGCAGACTGCCTTCCTTCGGATTCTCCGCCGCCACCGCGCGCCCAACGCGCACCGGCACGCCCGGCTGCTTCGGCGTGTACGCTTCAATCGCGCCGTCCGCGCGGTACGCCACTTCATACAGCGACGGCACATAGAACCCGCGCCCGCGCCGCGCCAACGCGCGCAGCAAATCCTCTTTGGTCCCCTCGTTCTCAAAGATCGCATCGACGAATTGCGGTACGAGAATCTCGCCTTCGCCGACGCCGATCACGTCTGTAAAATCCGCAATCGGCTCCGGGTTTAAAAACGACGCTGCGCCGCCCATCAAGACGAACGGATCGCGCTCCGTTCTCTCTCTCGACCAGACCGGCACGCCGCCGAGCTTCAACATCCGCGCCATGTTCAAGTAATCAGTCTCGAAAGAGATTGAGAACGCGACCACGTCGAAATCACGCACCGGCGTCTGCGTCTCTAAAGACAGCAGCGGCGTCCCCGTCTTCTCGTACTCGCGCATCTCTGCCTCGTCCGGCAAAAACACACGCTCGCACGCCACGTCAGCAATGTTGTTAAAGATTTCGTAAACGGAATGAAAACCCAGATTCGCCATCCCGACCGCATACACGTTCGGGTAACACAAAGCGACGCGCAACGCCGCCCCGCGCTTGACGATGTAACCTTCCTCGCCCGCGAGCTTGCGTTTATAACTTTCGGAAATTCTCTTCATAAAATAGAGGATAGAGGACAGAGGTTAGAGGTTAGTGAAGGCCAGTGAGTTGTCTTTTCACTGCCCTCTATCCTCTCCCTTTTACTGCCTTGTGCTTTCCAAAAACGCTTTCAACTTCCGCGAGCGCGAAGGGTGGCGCAGCTTGCGGAGGGCTTTGGCTTCGATTTGGCGAATGCGTTCGCGGGTGACGGCGAAGTGTTGGCCGACTTCTTCGAGCGTGTGTTCGGAGCCGGTCGTGCCTAAGCCGAAGCGCATCTTGATCACTTTCTCTTCGCGTGGCGTCAGCGTCGCCAGCACTTCATCCGTGATCTCGCGGAGGTTCGAGGCGACGACGGCATCCGCCGGGTTCAGGATCGACTTGTCTTCGATGAAGTCGCCCAAGTGCGAATCTTCCTCTTCGCCGATGGGAGTTTCCAGAGAGATCGGTTCTTGCGCGATCTTCAAAACCTTCCGCACTTTCGACACGGGGATGTCCATCTTGCGGGCGATCTCTTCACTCGTCGGTTCGCGGCCCAATTCTTGGACAAGGGCGCGCGAGGTGCGGATCAGTTTGTTGATAGTCTCGATCATGTGGACGGGAATGCGGATCGTGCGAGCTTGATCGGCAATCGCGCGCGTGATCGCTTGGCGAATCCACCACGTCGCGTATGTGGAAAATTTATAACCGCGCCGCCACTCGAACTTATCGACGGCCTTCATCAAACCGATATTGCCTTCTTGAATGAGATCGAGAAATTGCAGGCCGCGATTGGTGTATTTCTTTGCGATGGAAACGACGAGGCGGAGGTTGGCTTCAATCAGCTCGCTCTTGGCCTGCGCGGTTTGATATTCGCCGACGTTGATCGTTTGCAGCGAGCGTTTGAGATCGACGGGCTGAATGAAAGTCTCGATCTCGATCTGCTGGAGCTTGCGGCGTGCGTTCGTGATGAAGCGCTTGTATTCGCGTTCTTCCTCCGGCTTGAGGCGCTTGCGGATCAGCCGCTCGCTGTATTTTTCGATGTCGCGCTCGGCGGCGCGAATCTCCTTGACGAGCTGGCGGATGGAATTGATCAGGCGTTGGCGCGCACGCTCGGTCATGCTCAACTGCCCGATCTCTTGCGCGATCTCCAGACGGACGCGCGCGACCTTACGCTTGAGGCGCAGCAGTTTTTTCCGACTTTTTGCCGCGCATCAGCTTCTGCTCGGCGCGCAGCTTCTCCCATTCTTTGAGGCCGGCTCTAAACCCCTTGCGGATGTTCGCGATCCCTTCGAGCGTCCATTGATAATACTCTTCGACCTTATCTTCCTGCCCGGTCAATTCGGCCTGATCGGAGAAGGTCACGACTTCGCGGATATTAATCTGTCCCACCCCTAACTCTTCGCCGATCTTGATCAGCTCAGAGACGGCAATCGGCGAGCGCGAGATCGCCTTCCGCGTTTTCAGTTGCCCGCGCTCAATCCGTTTCGCGATGGAGACTTCGCCTTCGCGCGTCAAGAGCGGCACGACGCCCATCTCGCGCAAGTAGAGGCGCACCGGATCGTTGGTCTTGTCCAACACGCCCGCCGAGAGATCAAGCTCAAGGTCTTCGTCGGAGAGGTCTTCATCGTCGGGCGACGCGACCGCCGCCGCCTGTTCGAGCAGTCGCTCGTCCGAATCGGCGATGGCGATTTTCGCGCCGTCCAGCTTTTGCAGCACGTCCTCGATGTCGTCCGGCGACACGATATTATCCGGCAACTCGCGATTGAGATCGTCGAACGTGAGATACTTCTTATCGCCGCCCAACTCCAGCAGGCGTTGCATCACATCGTCTTGGTCTTTCTCTTCCATGCTCACCAATTCACCAGAGAGGATTTTTGATTTGCGATTGCTAGGAATACCGAACTTGAGCATTTTGCTTTGCGCTCCTGAAACGGCGTCATTATTACAAGCCCAACCTTCATTCAGCCACGCTCTATAAAATCTGAAATTTCAAATCTCAAATTTGAGATCACAAACGTCAAATCGCAAATCAAAAATCTAAAATCAAAAATTTATTGCCGCGCCGCGTCCCCCCACGACAGTTGCAGGGCGCTGCGCCGCTTGGTCCATTCGAGATTTTCCAAAATCAACTGATCGCGCCGCGCTTCGTCGCCCGCGCGCTCAGCGGCGGCGATCTCTTGCGCCAACTCTTTCAAACGCCGCTCGACGCGCATTAAGCGCAGCGTTGTCAAGCAGCTTTCCGCTTCGGCCAGCACGTCGTCTTCAGCTTCGCCCTCGGCTCGCGCCGGCTCGCTCCACCACAGCAACGCGACGAGCTTCGAGGCTTCTTCGTCGCCTTCCATACGCGCGCTCAACGAATCGAAATCAACGTCCGCGCCGGCGGCTTGTAATTCCTTGAGAGCTTGAAAGACACGCGCCGTCGCCAGTTCCGCATAGTCGCCCTCTTCCACATGCGGCAACACGATCTCGCGCAGTTCCGCGTCGTGAATTAACAACTCAAGCAGCCGCTGTTCGGCGACGGTCGGCGGCGCGCTCTCGGCGCGGACGATCTTCTGCTGCACTTCCGTGCCGCCTTTGTCATTCGTCAGCGGGGCGTTCTGCCGCACGTTGCGCCATAGCTCTTGACGCAAAGACGGCTCTTCGATCCTGAGCGCGCTCATCGTCATGTCAAAATACTCGCGCTTTTGCACCGGATTGCGGACAGCACGGACGAACGGGAGCGCCTCCTCGACCGCTGCGGCCTTGTCCGCCGGGCGGTGAAGATTGCGCTCCCTGAGCGCCTGATCGAGTACGAATTGGATGTAGGAAAGGGCCGCGCCGCGCCGCTCGTGATACGCCTCGACGCCGCGGGCGCGGATAAATTCATCCGGGTCGGTATTGTCCGGCAACACCAAAACTTTAATCTCGAAATCTTCCGCCAGCAGCGTCTCAATCGCGCGCTGCGCCGCTTTAACCCCCGCCTTGTCACCATCATAGTTGACGACCACGCGCCGCGCAAATCGCCCCAACAATTTGGCCTGCTCCGGCGTCAAAGCCGTGCCGAGACTCGCCACCGCGTTCCACACCCCGAACTGATACGGCACGATCAGATCGAGATAACCCTCAACTAAGATCGCAAACTTTTTCTTCCTGATCTCCTCGCGCGTTTGATGTAGCCCGTACAAGTGCCGCCCCTTCGTGTAGCAGGCCGTCTCTGGCGAGTTCAGATACTTCGGCTCGCCCGTCGCCATCACCCGCCCGCCAAACGCGACCGGCCTGCCCTGCGCGTCCAACACCGGAAAGATCAACCGCCCGCGAAACCGATCATAAAAACCGCCCGCGTCTTTTTTAACAACCAACCCGCTCCGCTCAATCTGCAACGCACTCGCGCCCTTCTTCTTCAGATACGCACTTAAAGCATCCCAACTATCCGGCGCATAACCCAAGCGAAACTTTCGCCGCGTCTCTTCAGAGATGCCACGCCCTTCGATATACTCCCGCGCCGCACGCGCTTCCGCGTCCCCCTCGTCCAACTGCTGCTCCCACCATTCCAAAGCCCACCCGTTCAACTCGACGACTTCATCCGCTTCCTTTCGCCGCGACTCGAAACGCTGGTCCTCTTCCATCACCGGCAACGCCACGTTCGCCTTCTCCGCCACAATCCTGATCGCTTCCGGGAACGACACGCGCTCCATCTCCATCACGAAGTTGAAGACACTTCCTCCCTTTTGGCAGCCGAAACAGTAGAAAATATCCTTTGCCGGATTGACCGAAAACGACGGCGTCTTCTCCTGATGAAACGGGCAACACGCCATCCAATTCGCGCCCTTCTTCTTCAACGACACATAGTCGTTAATCACGCGCACGATGTCGGCTTGGCGACGGAGATCGTCAATGAATGTTTGTGGGAACCGCATGGCCTGATGACTGTTGAGCTTTTAGCTTTTAGACGGTTGAGAAAATCTGTCGGGGCAAAGATCACGGGCAGCAGAACAACGCGCACCCTGACAATCGGCAGTTCTACCTTTGCGTAAATTTCGCAATCGAGAGCGCAGTTGTTAGTTTATCGAAGCTGTGACGCGCTGAACAAGTCCGTCAACAGCTTTGTTTTCAATCCAACGCGCGACGATTACAATGTCGTTTTCCGCGTCAACGTAGACGACGTTGGTTCCGTTGCCGACGTGCGCGAAAGCGGAAGCCGGCGCGCCCGGCAGATATTTTTTGTCGGTGTTCAAAAAATAGTTCATGAAGCCGTAAGTCGGTTGCGCGGCGGTTGGCGTCGTCGCCATTCGTAACCACTCTTCGGAGAGGATTTGCTTGTCGCGCCACTTCCCGCGCCGCAATGTCAAATACCCGAACCGCGCCATGTCACGGGCGTTGATAAACATCCCGCCACCCCAATGCCCGCCGCCGCTCACAGATTGCATGATCGCGCCGTCCATCACGACGAACGAATTTTCGTAGCCGCTCCAACGCCAAGTGTTTGACGCGCCGATTTCGTCCATCACGTTTTCTTTAAGGACTTGCGGCAATGGCCGCCGCCAGACGTTGAGCGCGGCGAGCGCGAGGACGTTAACGCGCACGTCGTTATACTCGTACACACCGCCGGGTTCATTGCGTTTGCGGTCGAGCCACTCCGACGGATTTTGCGCCGGCCTGTCCGCCCAATCCGGTTTGCCCCACAGTGTGCCTTCCCAATCGCTCGTCTGCCGGAGCAGACTGTCCCAAGTGATTTTGCGGTTATGCTCGGTCTCAAACAATTCGAGCAGAAGCGGCGATTTGCCGAATCTTTCCGCGTTGTCGTATTTGAGATTCGGTTGATGAACGGTGACGGGCGATTGGTAGTCACGAGCCTTGTCTTGCAGACTGCGGATCATTCGGCGGTCGTAAGCCAATCCGACAACCGTGGAGAGAAAACTTTTCGTGACGCTGAAGGTCATGTCAACACGGTGTGGCTCGCCCCATTCGGCGACGAGATAACCATTCCGCAAAATGATTCCGGTCGGCTCGCCGCGCGGCTTGAACGCCCCGACGGCTTCCCCGAACGGCTCGCGCCCGAACGTTCGATAATGCGCCATCTCCAAATCGCGCGGCGCTTTCGACTCGCTGGCGACGGCAAAGGCAACCGCCTCTTTCAAGCGGTCGGCGTTCATCCCGACCTGCTGCGGCGTGCGCCGCTCCCAACCTTCGCCCGCGTCCGGGTAATAAACTTGCCGCGCGTTCGTCGCGGTCGAACCCGTTTGTCCGAGAAGGCACGATTCCGACGACAAGGCCGGAACGAACAGCAGAAAAGCAATTACTCGAAGCAAAAAAAAGATTCGCTGTCTATCATCCGAAAGCCTGATTTGACTTTTTCCACCTGCGAAGCACAGAGTCGGCAAGGCTGTCGCAACTCTTCTCTTCGCGTATCGGCAAAAGACTCTCATTTTCCTATCCCCTAATTTTATTGCCGCAATTCTACAACCGTCGCGCCCGCGCCGCCTTGATCGGGCGGGGCCGGCTCGAATTTGGCGACGTGCGGATGAGTGCGTAAGTGTTCGTGGATGGCGCGGCGGAGCGCGCCCGTGCCGTGGCCGTGAATGATGCGGACGAGGGAAAGGCTATGGAGGTATGCTTCATCTAAAAATTTGTCTACTGCGTCAACGGCCTCGTCAGTGGTGCGCCCGATAAGGTTGAGTTCTCTGTCCGGCTCTTGCTTTGATTGCGCGAGGCGGACTTGGGTGGAGCGTTTCTCGGCCATTTGTTCGAGACGGAGCGCGCCGCTGCGAATGGCGTCGGACTTCTGAGGGACCAGTTCAACGAGTTCGAGGTTGTTGAGTTTCTCTCTCAGGCGCAGCGAGCCGACGCGGACTTCGGCCTCGCCGTTGTTGAGGCGTTCGACGACGCCGACTTGTCCGAAAGTGCGAAGGCGCACGGTGTCGCCTTTGGCGATGTCGCGGGGCGCGGCGACAGCTCTGTATTTCGCGCCACCGGAAGTTGCAGGCGTGCGCGTCTCCTGCTCGCGCTCTTGGCGGACGACGCGAATGCCGCCGGGATGTTCAGTCAGGTTGGAAGCGGCGGCGGGGCGCGCCTTGGCGGTTTGCTTTTGGGCTTCGCGGCGGAGTTCGGCGGCGCGTTTTTCGGCTTCGCGTTCGGCGCGCAGGCGCGTGGCGCGATCCTCGATCTGTCCGATCAATTCTTGCGAACGCCGCTCGAAATCGGCGAGGCCGGCGCGCAGTTCGCGCTCGAAATCGTGTTGGCGTTCCTGCTCGCGGCGTTGCGCTTCGCGGTCGAGCGCGGCGTATCGCTCGGCGACGGCGGCGCGCTCTTCTTCCAAAGCGCGGCGGAGGGCTGTGGCCTCTTCGGACTCGCGCTTGATACGTTTGAGATATTCAGCAGCAGCGAGCGCGGATTCGTCCACATGCGCGGAGGCCGCCGCGACGATCTCTTCCGGAAAACCGAAACGGCGCGCGATGTCGATGCCCGAAGACGCGCCGGCCAAGCCGACGAGTAATCGATAGGTCGGCTCTAGAGTCTTCTCGTTGAATTCGACGCTCGCGTTGATCACGCCGTCCTCGTTCGCGGCGTATTGCTTGAGGCCGCTGTAATGCGTCGTCGCGATGACGTGCGCGGCGCAGTTGTGCCGGAAATGATCGACGACGGCGACGCCGAGCGCGGAGCCTTCTTCGGGGTCTGTCCCTGTGCCGACTTCGTCGAGCAGAACGAGCGCGGGCGACTCGCACAATTCGATCATGCGGCTGATATTGGCGACGTGCGCGGTGAAGGTTGAGAGGTTCGCGGCGAGCGATTGGCGGTCGCCGATGTCTGCGAGTATTGAACGATAGAGCGGCACGCGCGCCTGTCGCGCCGGAACGTGCAGGCCCGACAAGGCCATCAGAGAGAGCAGCCCGGCGGTTTTTAACACGACGGTTTTGCCGCCCGCGTTCGCGCCGGAGATGATCATCACGGGACGCTCTGCGTCGAGCGCGAAACTCACGGGGACGACCGCGCCGCGCGTCTCTGTTTGGGCGCGCAAGTTTTCTTCAAGCAGCGGGTGGCGCGCTTCCGTCAATTCCAATGTGCGCGACTCGTCATCGACTTCCGGCTCGACGCAATTGAAAGTTTTCGACAGCGCGGCTTTCGCGCCGATGAAATCCAATTCGGCAATCGCATGAGCCGCCAGCTCCAGTGCCGGCAATTCGCGCCGCATCTCGTCCGTCAGCGTCAAGAGAATGCGCGTGATCTCGCGCTCTTCCGTCTCGCGCAAATTCTGTAAGTCGTTGTTGCTCTCAATCGTCTCCAACGGCTCGATGAAAACTGTCTGGCCTGAAGAAGAGAAGCCGTGCGCGACGCCGCCCACGCGCCCGCGATGATCCGCGCGGACGGGAATCACGAAACGGTCGTTCCGCACCGTGACTAGGTTGTCTTGAATCGCCTCTTCCGCACGGCGCATCAAGCCTTCGAGCGAGCGCGTGATCTGAGAGCGCAGCCGGTTAATTTCATGGCGAATCCGCGCCAACTCAGGACTCGCCCGATCATCCAACTCGCCGCTCGGCAGAATCTTCGACGTGACGCGCGCCGCCAAGCTGTACAACTCGCGCGGCAACTCTGCCACCAACTCCCACAACACGGGCGTGGCCTCGCGCTCTGCCTGAATCCGCGCTCGCGCCTCGCCGGCTTGCTCGCACAGCCGCGCCAATTCCAACAGCGGCAGCGCGTCGAGCAGCGCGCCTTCGATCCGCAGACGCGCCAGCGACTCCGCCGGATCGCTCAATTCCGAGAACGACCAGCCCGCCCCGCGCCGCCTGAGTTCCACGCACTCCGACACGGATTGCAAAGCGCGCCGCACGGCCTGAAGATCAGAGAGCGGCGCGAGCGCATCGACGCGCGCGCGACCCATCGGCGTCTGCGCCCCGCGCCGGACGAGCGCACGCAAGTGGTCATATTCGAGGACTGAGAATGCCTGTTCGTGCATCATAAAAGCAGTGACGAGTGACAAGTGACGGGTGACGAGTGCAAAACTCTGACGGGGCCGCTTGTCGCTTTTCGTTTGGCAACATCTTAACATCTGCCGGCGTGGGTGGGAAAAAGTGCATCTTGTCAGGAGATGCGCTTGGCGCGTTATGAATCGGGGCGCTGAAGCTCATACACTCACGAGGAATAAAATTGACGGCGGTGAGCATTAAAGAAGGGCGAATCTTTATTGCTGGGAAGGAACAGAATGCCTGTAGTTTTAGTTTTGCTGAGTCTTATCTTATGTGCGCCGGCTTTCGGGCAAGAGCCATCAAAGCGGGGTACAAAGTCGGGCGTGCTGCCGCCGCTGGTGGAGCGCACGCAAGTTTTGGAGCTGCCGAAACCGCGCTTCAATCGTCCAAAGCTCATGTTGCAGTGCGCGCTAAAACTGGCCGAAGAATACGTGAAGAAAGAAAAGATTGATCTTTCTTCTTATTACTTGCGCGAGGTTAGGTTAATCCAGTACGGCGGTACGAATGATGTTAAAGAGCCACGCTGGTTTTTATGGTGGGTCAACATCAACGGCGCGCTGGGCGATTACGTTGAGTTGACTGTTTCGATGGAAGGCAAGGTAACTCAGCATCCTTCGATGTGATTCGGCTGAAGGATCGCCGCGCCGGTAACGATTGATCAATCTTCGTCCCCCAATCGTCGCGTATCTTAAACGTCTCCAGCAATCCAAAACATGATGAAGTCAAAAATGATCTTAAAACCTTGTTCGTTCGCCGCGCCGTTCAGCTTTGCGCTGGCGGTCGCGTTGGTGTTGTGTCTCTTCCCGGCGCGGACAGCGAACGCGCAGCAGGACAAACCGGAGATGCCTGAAGAATATCGGGGGCGTGTGCGTGCGCCGGAGTTGACGGGCCATCGCGGATGGCTGAACACGGAGCAGCCGCTCTCGCTTGCTGCGCTCAAGGGCAAGGTGGTGCTGTTGGATTTCTGGACTTACGGTTGCATCAACTGTATCCACGTCATTCCCGATCTGAAGCGGCTTGAAGAGAAATACGCCGATCAACTCGTCGTCATCGGCGTGCATTCGGCGAAGTTCGAGAACGAGAAGGAGACGGACAACATCCGTCAAATCATCCTACGCTACGAGGTCGAGCATCCGGTTGTGAATGACGCCGACTTCGCGATCTGGCAGGCATACGCCGTGCGCGCGTGGCCGACGCAATACTTGATCGATCCGGCGGGTTACATCGTGGGCAGAGTTGAGGGCGAGGGCAATTACGAGACGATTGATCAGGCGATTGCTAAAACGGTTGAAGAGTTTCGGAAGCGCGGCGAGTTGAATGAACAACCTTTGAAGCTCGCGTTAGAGCGCGCGAAGGTGGGCGACTTGCCGCTCGCGTTTCCCGGTAAAATTTTAGCCGACGCGAAAGGCAGCCGGCTCTTCATCGCCGACTCGAATCACAACCGGATCGTCGTCACTAAACTTGATGGCACGTTCATCGAGACCATCGGCACAGGCGAGCGCGGGTTGAAGGACGGCGCGTTTGATGCGGCCAGCTTTTATCGCCCGCAAGGGATGGCGCTCGCAGACGGCGATACGCTCTACGTCGCCGACACGGAGAACCACGCGATCCGGCGCGTCGATCTGAACACCAAAACCGTCTCGACCATCGCCGGCACGGGCGAACAATCACGCAATTATGAATTCACGCCGGTCGCAGCCAAGATCACCGCTCTTAATTCGCCGTGGGATTTACAGCTTGTCGGGCGCACCCTCTACATCGCGATGGCCGGGCCGCATCAAATCTGGCAACTCAAGCTCGACAAAAATCTCGTCTCCGTCTTCGCCGGCTCAGGCCGCGAAGCCCGCATCGACGGCGCGCGCATTGGTCCCCCCGTCTCGCGTCCCGACGGCACGCACGCCGGTTCGGCCTTCGCACAACCTTCGGGCCTTGCGACCGACGGCCAGATGCTCTACGTCGCTGACAGCGAATCGAACATCATCCGCGCCATCAGCCTCAGCGGTAGAGTGTCGGAAACTGCAACTGCCCATCTGCCCACCGCACAAGAAAGAGGCGCGCTCGCAAATGCAAACGATCCGACAATTGCTGTGAGCGACAGCGTGTCCGCCGCCGCTACTGTGCCGGAAGTCCGCACGCTCGTGGGCGGCGATCTCTTCGAGTTCGGCGACCGCGACGGCAAGGGCGACGATGTGCGGCTCCAACACCCGCTCGGCGTCTTCTACCGCGACGGCGCGCTCTACATCGCCGACACGTACAACCACAAAATCAAAAAGCTCGATCTGCGAACCCGCGCCGTCAAGACTTTCGCCGGCACAGGCCGGCCCGGACAGATCGACGGCCAGACGCCGGCCTTCTACGAACCCGGCGGCTTGAGCATCGCGCACGGAAAACTCTACATCGCCGACACGAATAACCACGCCGTCCGCACAGTCAATCTCAAAACCGGCGAGACTGCGACGTTGAAATTGACGGGTCTGCGCCCGCCACAGTCGAGTGCGGCGAAAGATGAAAAAGTTGCTGAAGTGAGTTCACCGCCGAACGCGGTAGAGATCACGCTCGCGCCGCAGCGTCTCAATCTTTCAAACGACAACGCGCTCGTTGTCGAAGTGGCGCTGCCGGCAGGCTATCACTTGAACGAGTCCGCGCCGCAGCGCGTTAAAGTTGCCATCGAGAAAGGCGCACAGCATCTCGCGCTCGCGGACAATCAACCGAGCCTCACACGCGCCGGGAAAGATGTGCTACTGCCTCTGCGCTTGCCGCTTCGCGCTCTCACGCCGGGCGCGGCTGAACTGCGCGTGCAAGCCGCGCTCTACTACTGCCGCGAAGACAACACCGGCACCTGCCGCATCAAGACGCTCATCTGGCGCGTACCAGTCGAAGTCACGACCGAAGCGAGCGCGCCGCGCGAGATCAAAGCACAGGGAAAAATAGAGTGAGCCATAGGTGTCAACATTGCTGAAATGGGCGGCGCGTGCCGGGAGCGCGACGGCAAGAATTGCAATGTCGCTGAGAATAGGCCGCGCGCGCCGGGAGCGCGGACGTCCCGTCCGCCATGAGCGCGACAGCGCGAATAGATCGTGCGCGATCATCTAACGCGCGAGCGCCGGCGGGAGTCGGTTAGCTCGCCTGTGGCGAGCTTGGCGGACGAGACGTCCGCGCTCCCGGCACGCGCGGTGTGGTTTTCCGGCGCGCTGACTTTCATGGATGCTATGCTCCTTTCGCTGCCCTCTCCTTTCACTGTCTGGCGCGCCCTGCGGCTTCGTTGTAGAATCCTGTTAATAATTCAGTCGTTAATCTGCCGTTGAAGGAATGAGTCGGGCGTGAGGCTCGCGTGGGGCTTAAAGATTTGTCTGTCGAGCGAACAATGAATCAGCCGTCTGCGTCGGGGCGGACGACCGTATGCCGTAGTTGTGGGGCGCTCATCGGGGCGGGCGAGGCGGCCTGTGCGGTGTGCGGCGCGGCGGTCGGCGGCGGGGCCGGCGCGGCGCGGCTGCCGCGCCATGAAGTCGAGACGATGCGCTTCGCCCGCGCGATTCTGATGCGGCCTGCGACGTTCACGATCATCTTCCTCGTCGCCAACATTTTTCTTTACCTGTTGATGTCCTCGTCCGGCGGGGCTTATGGCGAAGTGTTGGTGGCCTACGGCGCGAAACTTAACGCTCTGATCAACGCGGGTGAGTGGTGGCGACTGATCGCACCGATCTTTTTGCATGTCAGTATGCCGGGCGCGGTGATTCCGTTTCACTTGCTGGTCAACATGTACGGGCTATGGATGCTGGGGCCATACGTGGAGCGGTTGTACGGCTCGGCAAAGTTCGTCTTTTTCTGGATTGTGACGGGGATCGCAGGCTTCGTGGCGAGCTATTACAGCGTGCAGCCCGAATGGCAGACAAACGCCGTCGGGCGTTTTCTGTTCAAGTCTGACGACGTGCCGACGGCGGGCGCGTCGGGCGCGTTATTCGGATTGGTCGGAGTGTTGCTGGTCTTCGGCATTAAATTTCGCCACGAACTGCCGGAGGGTTTTCGCAAAGCGTTCGGTTTCGGGTTGTTGCCGATGGTGCTGATCAATATCTTTATCGGCTATCTGGGTCGCGGCTTCATCGACAACGCAGGACACATGGGCGGCTTCGTCGCCGGCATTCTGCTCGCGCTCTTTATCGGCTACAAGCGTCCGGGCGAGCGCGGCCCGGTCTCAATCTTCTGGCACGCCGTCCAGATCGCTTTGCTTCTGCTCGTCGTCTTGAGTTTCGTGCAGGTCGCGCGACATCTCGGCGACGCGCGTCCGAATTTCGAGAATGCGCCGGAGCAATTATTTGACAGCAATGGGGCTAACGCCGTCGCGTATATCAACGCGATCAACAGCGGGCGGCAGGCTTTCGCGTCGGCGCTCAACGGCAAGGCCGGCAATACCGAGCAAGCAATTGAAGCTCTCGACCGTGCGCCGCATTTGGACAGCAAGGCGGATCAATTGCGGAACGATCTCAAGGGATTGATCGTCAGAGCGCGTGATTTCAGCGCCGCCGCACCGAAGGAGCGCAATCCTAAGCGACGGCAGCAGGAACTCAACCAAATCGTCGCAGATTACTCACAGTGGCGGCAACGTTCGGATGAGTGGGTCAAGACCGAAGGCCAAAACTACGGGATCATCATTCAAGAGCAACCACAGACGCCACCCAACCAGCAAGATGGCACAGCGCCGCCGGCAACTAACACCAAGAAATGACGAGCGCAACGAATTGCCACAGCGGTCTTTGATGTTTTTTGCAAACGAAATCAAAACAGGAGAATTAAATCAGGATGGAAATTAAAAAGGTTGGCGTGTTGGGGTGCGGGCTGATGGGAGCGGGCATCGCGCAGACCGCCGCGAGCGCCGGGTTTGATGTGGTCGTCCGCGAAGTGTCGGACGAATTGTGCGAGCGCGGTTTTGCCGGCATTGAAAAATCGCTCGCGAAGTTTGCCGAGAAGGGAACGATCACCGCCGAACAACAGAAAGAAATTCGCGGGCGGCTCAAGGGGACGACGAATTTTGCAGACCTCGCCGATTGCGACATCATC
>Ga0136614_10000112_pt1 | contig 31268 bp, 30 predicted proteins | sample AntDrymUQ2792106_2_FD_106643 | JGI IMG/M metagenome (GOLD analysis project Ga0136614, IMG submission 106643) | Polar desert sand microbial communities from Dry Valleys, Antarctica - metaG UQ279 (21.06) | ecosystem: Environmental > Terrestrial > Soil > Desert | place: Antarctica: Dry Valley... | reverse complement strand
CCCTCCTTCTTCGTCGACGCGACCTCCGCGTCGACCGAGCGAGTATACGTGCTACGGAGCCGCGAGATCGCTCACCGCAGCTTCATCGGGCTCGTGGAGCGGCGAGATCTTCTCGACGACCGCGACGGGGATGTGGGTGACCGCTCGGAACCCGTCGCCGTCGGGAAGCACCTCTTGCGCGACCGAGAGGAAGCGCGGGCCTCGCCTCACGAGGAATCCCACCGTGCTCACCAGGTAGTCCGCGCGAGCTTCCTGGGGATCAGGCTCCTCGAAGTCGAACCACGCGTCGCGCCACGTCACGAGGACGAGTGGGAACTCGGGCGGGTCGTCGGGGCTCTCGTGAGGCTCGGTCTCGTGCGCATCGCGACCCTGATCCCATCCGGCGTCTCCGCCGCCGATCCTCACGACCTCCACAGCCGCTCCTCCTTCGTCACGTCACGTATCGGCATCTCAGACGGAACTCGTAGGGGAGCGGTCGGATCTCACACCCCCGGCCGCGGATCCGAGCCGTTGGTCCTACTCGGAGGAGGGTAGCCGGGGCCGCCGACACCGGCGCGGGGGGCCTGTCACACCCCGTCGCTAGCGTCGAGCCTCCATGTCGCGTCCGCGGACCATCTTCACCTGCTCGGGATGTCGACAGCAGGTCGCCCAGTGGGTCGGTCGCTGCCCCGGCTGCGCTGCCTGGGGCACGATCGAGAGCTCGGTCGGCGGAGGACCGGGCCTCGTCGCACCGATCCTCACGCTCGGGGGGACCTCCGTGACGGAACGCCGCGTCCCCACCGGGATCGAGGGGCTCGACCGAGTGCTGGGTGGCGGGATCGTGCCCGCATCGGTGATCCTGCTCGCGGGCGAGCCGGGGATCGGGAAGTCCACGCTGCTGCTGCACCTGCTGTCTCGCCTGTCCGAGTCGGGGCGCTCGTGTCTCCTGGTATCCGGTGAGGAATCCCACGGCCAGGTCTCGGCCCGTTCGCGGCGCCTGGGCGTCGCGGGGGGCGCCGTCGGCTTCGCTCCGGGCCGCGACCTGGCCGCCGTGCTCGGGACGGCGCGCGATCGGGCGCCGTTCCTCCTCGCGGTGGACTCCATCCAGGCCGTGCGGGACCCGTCCGCTCCTCAGATGCCCGGCGGTGTCGCCCAGGTGCGGAACTGCACGGACGCCCTGGTCGGTATGGCCAAGGAGGAGGGTGTCGCGGTCGTGATGACGGGCCACGTGACCAAGGACGGGGACCTCGCCGGGCCGCGTGCGCTCGAGCACGCCGTGGACGTCGTGCTCATGTTCGAGGGGGACCCACGATCCGGACTCCGGGTCCTCTCGGGCGGCAAGAATCGGTTCGGTGCCGAGGGCGAGACCGCGTGGTTCGAGATGGGGCCCCAAGGACTCAACGAGGTCGATCCCGCGGGGGTGCTCCTGTCGGGCTTCGACGTGCCCGGAGCCGCCGTCGCCCTCCCCCTGGCGGGTCGAAGGGCGCTCGCGGTCGAGGTCCAAGCCCTCGTGGGCTCCTCGGACGGCCCCGCTCGCCGGCAGACGACCGGTCTCGACGGTCGCCGGTTCCAGCTCATGGCGGCCGTGCTCGCCCGTGCCGGCGGCTACCGCCTCGGCCGGGCAGAGTTGTTCGGAGCCTCCTCAGGAGGTCTTCGGGTCGACGATCCGGCGGCGGACCTCGCCGTCGCAGCCGCTCTCGCTTCGGCCGTGTCGGGAGTGCCTTCGCCGGAGGCCACCGCTTTCGTCGGAGAGGTGTCTCTCACGGGGCTCGTTCGTCAAGCATCCGCGATGCCGCAGCGACTGGCAGCGGCCGATGCTGCGGGATGTCGATATGTGTTCGCAGCCCCAGGTCAGAACACTCAGCGACATCCTCGGCTGATCCCCGTCCGGGATGTATCGGAGGCGCTTTCCTGGGCCGAGACCCGGGGAGCGGGAGCACAGGCCAGAGCCTCTTGAACCTTCGAGCCACAGCCCCGTCGGACTCATCCCGAACATGCGAAAGTGCCTCTGACCTGCAGTTTTGGGTTGCGAGAGAGGAGGTTCCGTGTTATCCTTCCTCTCCTCGCCGGCCACGCTTCGGCCGGACGCCTGCTCTCATGAAGGGGGAACCACTTGTCCGCGTTCCGTAAGGGAGACACCGTCGTCCATCCTGAACATGGGGCGGCCGTCATCGAAGAACTGAAGGACAAGGACTTCCTCGGGGAGAAGCGCAAGTACCTGGTGCTTCGTGTCGTCTACGGTGACCTCACGCTTTCGGTGCCGGTCGACTCGGCCGAGCAGGTCGGGCTTCGGCCGGTCATCAGCAAAGCTCAGGTGAAGAAGATCCTGAAGGTCCTGACCGAAGCCGAGACGATCTCGGCCGCCAACTGGAGTCGCCGGTTCAAGAACAACCTCGAGAAACTCCATTCGGGCGACCCGTTCGAAGTGGCCGAGGTGCTCCGGAACCTTTCGATCAGGGACCGTGAGAAGGGCCTTTCCGCGGGAGAGAAGCGCATGATCCACAAGGCCCGGCAGATCCTGATCTCGGAGCTGTCCCACGCAGCAGGCAAGACCGAGGACGACGCCGAGATCATGATCGACGACGTCTTGGACGGCGCTCACGGCGTGAAGCTGGCCGCTCAGGCCTGACGGTAAGGCCTCCTCGGGCCGGTTTTCACCCGAAGGTTCCAAAGCGGACTCAGGAGGGGTCTCCCGTGCGCCGAAGACCTCTAGAGGGGCCACACTGGCCTCTCGGTCGGGCTTCCCGAGGCGGGGTGAGCATCGTGACGGAGAACGAGCAGGGGCGTGGAGGCAGCGACGTCCGCGGGCGGATCGCCGGCGGCGTCCGCCTCATCTTCGTCGCCCTGATCGCGACCGTCGGTGCGCGGATCGGAGAGGCCTCCGGCACGACGAGCACCAGCCGCGCCCTCCTGTTCGTCTTCCTCGGGGCCGGGGTCGGCTATGTGGTGGGAGGGGTCTTCGGACGTCTCACGCTCCAGGCCGTGCACGGCCTGGAGACCGAGCTCGGCAAGAAGCCACCGGCGGTCCTCGCCGGGGGCGTCGTGGGTCTGGTCGTGGGGTTGGTCGTCGCAGCGCTCATGATGGTGCCGCTCCTCTTCCTGCCCGCGTCCGCGTCGTGGCCGGCGATCGTGTTCCTGTACCTCACGGTCGGGACCGTGGGCTACCGGCTCGGCCAGAGCAAATACGAGGACATCTTCGGGCTCGTCGGGATCAAGCCGCGAGCTGCAGGTGTCCAGCGCGGGGATCTCCACGTGATGGACACGAGCGCGCTGATCGACGGCCGGGTCGCCGACCTGGTCGCAACCGGTTTCGTCGGCGGCACGATCCTGCTTCACGAAGGCGTGCTCCGCGAGCTTCAGGCGATCTCCGATTCCTCCGATCCGCACCGCCGGTCACGCGGCAGGCGTGGCCTCGACATGCTCGTGGAGCTGCAGAAGGCACCCACCGTGCAGTTCCAGCTCGTGGAGGAGGCGGGGGTCATCGACGTCGATGCTGCGCTCGTGCGCCTCGCGCGCGAGCGCGGCGCGCAGCTCATCACCGTGGACCACAACATGGCGAAGGTCGCGGAGGCTCTCCGCGTCCCGGTCACCCAGATCAACGCCCTCGCATCTCGCTTCCGCGTTCCTTACACCGCCGGTGACGAGATCTCCGTCCGGCTGGTCAAGGAGGGTCGCGAGCACGGACAGGCGGTGGCGTATCTGGACGACGGCACGATGGTCGTCGTCGAGGATGCCGCCGAACGGATCGGCTCGCAGGTGGAGGTCCGGGTTACGAACGTGATCCAGACCACGACCGGTCGCATGATCTTCGCCGCCGTCACGGGCCAGGCGCCCGCGACGGCCGGCGCCAGCGCCTGAGCCGCTTCGGTCTGCGATGCTTCGAACGTGGAGCCCGATGACGCGATCGTGATCTTGCTGGGTGCCGGCGCCGGCCGTCGGCTGGGCGCCGCCGAACCGAAGGCGCTGCTCCCGATCGGCGGCCGCCCGATGCTCGCGGTGGCGGCGGCCGCAGCCGCGGCGTCGGCTCCCGTCCGCGGGCTCGTCGTGACGTTCCCAAACGGTTGGGAAGGAAGGGCGAGGGCGTGCGTGGAGGACCTCGGCGTCCCTGTTCTCTTGGTGGTGGGAGGGGGATCACGACAGGCCTCTGTCCGGGCCGCGCTGGCCGAGGTGCCGGGGACCGTCGACGTCGTCGCGGTACACGACGCCGCCCGGCCCTTCGCGCCGCCCGACCTGTTCGCGCAGGTCCTGCAGGCGGTGGAGGGGGGCGCCTATGGAGCGGTTCCGGTGCTCGCGGTCACCGACACCGTGCTCCGCGTCCGGCGTGAGGTCGTCGAGGGCGTGGAGCCACGAGACGAGCTGGCGCTCGGCCAGACGCCTCAGGCCTTCCGGACGTCGGTCCTTCGAGAGGCGCACGCGAAGGCGGAGGCGGCGGGCGCCTCGTTCACCGACGACGCCTCGATGCTCCGTTGGGCGGGCTTCGACGTTCGCGCGGTCCCGGGCGACCCCGACAACGTGAAGATCACCACCCTCGCCGACCTCGCGCAGGCGGACCGGCGCATGGGCGGCAGCGATGCCTGAATCCGCGGTCGGGCTCGGCTTCGACGTGCATCCCTTCTCGACCGATGGCGAGCTGTGGCTCGGTGGACTGTTGTTCGAAAGCGACGTCGGCCTGTCGGGACACTCCGACGGTGACGTGGTCTGTCACGCGGTGGCCGACGCCTTGCTCGGTGCGGTGGCCCTGGGCGACATCGGGGAGCAGTTCCCCGAGACGGCTCCGGACACCGCCGGCATCACGGGGGACGAGCTCCTGACTCGAACGCTCCGCTTGCTCTCCGACGTCGGACGCGCGCCGGTGTCCATGGACATCACGGTCCTCTGCGATCATCCGCAGATCGCGCCCAGACGCGGAGAGATGCGCGAGCGGCTCGCCGCGATCTCGGGCGTCCCGGTCGACCGAGTCTCCGTGAAGGCCACCCGCCCTGAGGGACTCGGCCTGGTCGGTGACGGCATCGGGTGCCTGGCGCTCGCGGTGGTCGGGTGAGCGACGAGCTGATCTCAGGGCGCCGTGCCGTCGTCGAGGCCTTGCGAGCAGGACAGGTCAAGGAGGTGCTCGTCGCGGTGGGCGCACGTGACACGCAAGGATTGCGCGCGGTTCGCGACGAGGCCCGCGCGGCCAAGGTGCCCGTTCGCGCGACCGACCGGCGTGAGCTGGATCGGTTGGCCGAGGATCATCGCGGCGTCGTCGCGCGGACGGTAGCGGGCCGCGCGGGCCACAGAGGCCTCGCGCAGATGGGCGAGCGAGATCTGGCTACGTTCCCGTTCTCCCGTGATGCCCTCGTCGTCGTCCTAGACGGGATCACGGACCCGCAGAACCTGGGGGCCGCGGCGCGAACCGCCGAGGCGGCAGGCGCCGCTGCCCTCGTGACCCGCGCCCGCAGAGCGGCCGGGGTCACGCCCGCCGCCGTGCGCGCGTCCGCCGGGGCATTGGAACATCTGCCGCACGCCGTCGTCGCCAACATCGGTCGTGCCCTCGCGCGGCTCCAGGAAGCAGGGTTCTTCGTCATCGGCCTGGACGTAGAGTCTCCGCGCTCGATCTTCGAGGAGCCGTCCCCGGAGGGGCGGGTCGCCGTGGTCATCGGCTCGGAGGGCGAGGGCATGTCGAGGTTGGTCCGGGAGCGCTGCGATCTCCTGGTCGCCCTTCCGGTGAGAGGCCGCGTCGGCTCGCTGAACGCCTCCGCGGCCCTCGCCGCGGCCCTGTACGGATTCGTTCTGCCCGGGCGAGTCGTTGCCTCTCCCCGGCGACGTGGCTAGGCTCGCCCATGCTGGGCTACCCGGCGCCAACCCATGAGCGATATCCCGCCGCCGCCACCCTGGGATCCCTCCCGTGGCGTCCCCAGCCCGCGCCCCGCACCGGCCCAGCGTCCCGGGATGGTCACCTACGCCGGCCTGATCCTGCTGATCTCCGGCGCCCTTTCGGTGTTGTTCGGCATCGTGTCGTTGAGCAGCGACGCGCGCTTGTTGGTCCCCGGTGGGGAAGGGGCTATCAGCGAGGAGGTCGTGGCCGTCTATCTGGTCATCAGCGGCTGCCTGTCACTGCTTGCGGGCTGGCTGGTCCTGCGGCTGCGACCCGCAGGGCGGATGCTCGGGATCCTGATGGCGACGCTCGGGATCGCGACGGGGTTGGTGCAGGTCGGGAGCACCGGAGGGCCGGGGCTGCTCGCGATCGTACTGAACGCTTTCGTTCTCTACGGGCTCTTCACCTACGGGTTCGTGTTCAAGACCGGGCCATCGCCCGGCTAGACTCGGACATGGCCGGCGTGGCGCAGCTGGTAGCGCAAGCGATTTGTAATCGCTAGGTCGTCGGTTCGAGTCCGACCGCCGGCTCCGAAATCTCGATGCGCCGAGAGGCGCCGGGAAGTTCTCCAAGAACTGTCGCTCGCGAGGTGGAGAAGGCCGTGGCCCCTTGTGGAACGTCCCCCAACCGGCCTAGTGTCTAGGTTGGATCTTTCGACAGGCGGACGGAAGGAAGGCGGAAGCGATGAGGCGCGTCATCGGAGTAGTCATCGCGGCGATCGCGTACACGGTCATCCTGCCTCTGGCAGCCTTCGCTCAAGAGGGCGGATCCTCCCTGGGCGGGCCTGAGGGGCCGATAGTCGGCGGAACTGGGGGCTCTGTCGGTGGAACCGGCGGAACCATCGGTGGGACCGGTGGGACCGTGTTCACCGGAGCTGAGATCGCGGGGATCGTGGTCCTCGCTCTCGGGCTCCTGGCGATCGGCGGCGCGATCCTGGTGCTCTCGCGTCGACGGAGCACCTCTCGGATCGCGGCGTAGACCTTCCAGCCTTCTGGGCGAAGAGGTCCACGCTCGCCGATACGGATTCAGAACTGTTCGGATAGCGCCCGCCACAATCGCACCGGGAGCGAAGGCACCTCGAACGACACCTCCATCATGAGGTCGCCTTGGAGGACTCCCTCCCATGTCGCCTCGTCGTCGTGCACGCTGAGGCCTTCGCTCCAAGTGGTGAAGTGCATGCCGGGAGGCGCCACGATCCGCACCGTCCCGCGCGTTGGCCGGATGGTCGTCTGGCCGAGTACGGCCAACCGGTAGGAGCCGCGGAAGGCATCACCGTCCCATGAACCGGGCGTTTCGGTGTGCACCCTGAGCACGCCTGCCCTTTCAGACGGGATCGTGAAGTAGTCCTGGTAGTAGGGGTAGCCGAGCTCAGAACCAGTGAACAGCGAGACTCGGTTTCCGTCACGTTCAGCGCGGACGAGCCGGCACTGCTGGCCGCAGAACACCGAGATCAGGGGGATGTTGTCTCCCGCCCGACCGAGGTGGGGACCGATCACGTAGCTCGGCTGCCCCGACGTCGGCGCGCCGTTCTCGATCGTGGTGACGGTGAGCGCGGTCGAGTCCGATCCTGCGAGCAGCGTCACGTCGTGGCGGACCGACCGCTGTGCGAAGAAGTCGACCTTGCCGCCTGCTCCTCCGTTCACGATAACGCCCAGCAGATCACCCCCGGGGGGTCGAAGGCCGTTGTCCAGTCCCGCTCGCTCTATGGCCTCTTGCATCGACGTGTCGACCGTGTAGATCTTCAGATGACCGTCGGAGACCGACCGGCCCATCGCTCGGAGTCTGGACACCACCCGCCCCTCGAGCGCCAAGAATCGATCGAACACCGCGATAGCGACCTGACCCAACAGAGCCTTGCGGATCCGCGGATCGGGGAAGCGCGCGAACGCCCAGTTCGACAGGAGTGCCACGACATTCTCGCTCGTGACGACGACGGGTGGTCGGGAAAGACGGATCTCCCCGGTCACGTCAAGGAGGTACTTGAGGGTGAATGGGTCCGCGGTGAGGACCCCATCCAACGGCTCGCCTCCGATCGCTTTCCAGGTTCCCAGTACCGCGCGCGCGGCCGACGGGAAATCGGGGGTCATGTTCATGTTCAACCAGTAGCCGGGGGCCCCCCAGCGCTCGTAGTTGCGGCGATAGTCGGGATTGGGCGACGGCGCAGCATCCGGTGACAGGATCCGCAGTGTTTGGACGGGGCGGAAGCGGGAGAACGAGAGCCGGCCCGCCTCGAGGCGCAGGATGGAGTACGCGCCCCAGAGTCCGCCGGTCCCCCGAAGCTCCGCCGGATTCTCGGCAAAGAAGAGGTAGCGACGAGGCTCATCGCCTCCGGCGAACTCCGGTAGGCCGAGTGCGAAGGCGCCCCACGACGCGAGCGCTTGCCCGACCTCCTCGAAGCGATCCAAGGCCGTGCGCCGGGCATCCGCCACCGGCTCGGGAAGTAGCGCGGCGGGCGAGGAACGGATCGCGTCCAACGCGAGGGTCGCGTCGGCCCGGGCCGCCTCGAGCGGCTCGGCCAGGGACGAGAAGGCCCCGATGGGGAACGCGCCACGAGAGGGCGCGAGTGCCTCCAACCCGCCCGGGAGTCGCTCGATCGCGGTCGACATCGCGAGCCCGGCTCTCGCGGCGTGCCTGCCTGCATCGGCGAGCGCGGCAGTGACGTCGAGCGTCCGCCCGAGCACGGGCATGTATCGGCCGACGGTCGACAACCGGGAGTTCGCTTCGGCATCGGCTGTGCGGAACACCCCGAGAGCATCTTCGAACGAGTCGGTAGCGTTCGCGATGCGTCCATCCATCAAGGCTCGACTCGCTCCCTCGAGCGCTCCTCGGCCTTCTTCCAGGTCATCCCGAACGCGCAGGGTTGCGACCGCCACCGTGGCCACGATGCCCGCCACCAGCCCGATGAAGACGACAAGTAGGACGAAGAATCGGCGGAACGCCCGTCTGTTGCGCGGCTCTTCATCGGTCGTCATCAAGTGGCCGCTCCGCTTCATCGTTCGATGGTAGGGGGGTTCAGAGCGGTTGGCGAGAGCGTGCTACGAACCGGGCAGGAAGACGTGGAACGAGGCCCCTCCGCCTTCGCGTTCCTCGGCCCAGGCGTTGCCACCGTGCAGCTCCGCGAACCGACGGACGAGAGACAGCCCGATGCCGACCCCGGGCGCATGGCCGGATGACGATCCAGGCGCCTGCCGGAACGGTTCGAAGATCGCCTCGCGAAGCTCGGGGGGCACGCCCGGACCGTCGTCTTCTACGATGAACAACACACCGTCGTCTTGCGGTCGGGCACGCACCCAGATCTTGGCCTCTTTCGGGGTGTGTCGAAGGCTGTTGGACAGGAGGTTCTCGAGGATCCGCTCCGTCTTCGCCGGGTCGATCTGTGCGCTCCCCGGTTGGACGTCCAGCTCGATCGTCCGGCCGTGCGTCTCCATCTCATCAACGGCTCGATGGACGAAGTCCTCCAGGTCGGTCGCGCGCCGCTTCGGCGAGACGATCCCGCGCTGGAGTCGGTCGAGGTCGAGCAGGTCGGAGAGCAGCCGCTCGAGCTTCCTGGCGTTCGCCGCGATCCGACTCACCATGTCGAGCGCCTCATCCCCGGGGAGGTCGAGCTTCGTTCGCTCGAGCGTGAGTGCCGAGCCAAGGATCGACGTGAGGGGCGTGCGGAGATCGTGGGAGACGGCCTCCAGGAACGTGTTCTTCATCTCATCGAGCATCCGGAGACGTTGCGCTGCTTCTCGTTCGCGCTTGAAGGCGTCCGAGTACTTCCGCTCGCTCGCACGCAGCGCACGCTCGGCTCGCTTCCGTTCGGTGATGTCGACCATCAGGCCTCGGATGATCGTGGCCCCGCCGCCGCGGCCGCGGATCACGTGGATCAGATCGCGGATCCAGCGGGGTGACCCGTCGTCGCTGAGGACCCGGTACTCGAGGGCCTCACCCACGCCGCTATCGATCGCTCGCTGCAGTCCCTCCATCGCCTCCTCGCGGTCTCGTTCGTCGATATGCGAACCCCACGTCCGAGTTCCGTGGGCCCATGACTCGATATCGCCGCCGAGCAGGTCATCGGTGGCGCCGGCGACGAACGTGAACACCACCCCGGGAAGGGATGCCTCCCAGAACGCCGCGTCCAGGCCAGCGACCAGCTCGTGGAACCGTTCGAGCTCGGACATGCGCCTGGCATTGCCCAACGCGAGCGACGTGAGGTCGGCGACTCCACGGATCAGCCGGAGCTCGCGATCGCCGAAGTTGCCATCACCCTCCCGACCGATGACGGCGATCGTTCCCGAGCCGTCGGGTTCCCACGTCACCGGTGCGACCAGCACCTCCCGGGGTTCCTTCGACACGACATAGTCCTGGCCCTTGCTCAGTGAGGAATCCCGCGCGATGACCAATGGATCGTCGTTGTCGAACACGATCGACGCCACGACCGACTCCGGGACGTCCCCGATCTCCTGCCACGGGCGGATCGAGTCCGGTTCCACCGTGAGGAGTCGCGCCAGCCGGAAATCGCCGGTGTGCTCGTCGCGGACGTGGAACACGACCGCTGCGGCGTCGATCAGGGACGACACGGTCTCGATCGCTCCCTGCAGGATGTCGCCCACCGACCCGAGCTGGGTGAGTCGCTTCGAAAGTCCGAGGAGCGCCGAGGCTGTCTCCGCGGCCTCCCGCTCGGCCTGCAGCAGCTTGGCATTCGAGATCGCGGTGGCGGCGTGCGAAGCCAGCACCTCGAGGAGACGTCGGTCCTCTTCGTCGAACGCGCCGTAGCCGAGGCTCGACAAGACGATGACGCCTTGGACCTCTTCGCCGACCGTCATCGGAACGGCCAGCATCGATTCCAGGATGTCTTCGGTGTCGGCGATCTGGACAGCGAAGGGGACGAGTCTCGCATCGGGGGTCAGGACGGAGGTCCGATGCTCCGCCACCCATCCGGTGATGCCTTCGCCGACGTGCGTGATGAGCTCTTCCAACGTCTCGTGCTCGTACTCGTAGAAGATCTCTCCGCGGAACGCGACGGGCAGCAGTGTCGAGCCGTCGTCCTGCATCACGTAGACCCGGCAATTGTGGTAGGCGAGGATCGTTCGGAGCTCTTCGGTGATCGCCGCGCCGATCTCCGACACGTCGTTCATGCCCGCCAATGCGGCGGCCATGTTGTGCAGCATGTTGAGTTGTGCCACGAAGCGGAGATCAGCCGCAGGCGCGGCACGCTCTTCGACGTCTTCGCCTCTTGCCATGGACCAAGGCCTTCCTGAACCTCCCCATCCCCCCATCACTCTAGGTGTCGGGAGAACCGAGGCAGTGCTTGAACGAGGCTTCACGGAAGCTACCCTCGCCGCATGGGAGACAAACGGCGCGAGATGCGTCCGCCCTCGGATCTGGATCGCCGATCGAGGGAGATCTTGGACTTCGAACGCGAGGCCTGGAAGCTCTCCGTCACCAAGGAGCGTGCGATCCGTGAGCGGTTCGGCTTCTCCCCGTCGCGGTACCACCAGGTCCTCCACAGGATCATCGATCGTCCGGAGGCTCTGGTGTACGATCCCATGCTCGTTCGCCGCCTGCGTCGGGTGCGAGAGGTGAGGCGGCGCGCCCGGACGGCCTCGGGACTCGGTCTCCGCGTCTGACGGCCGAGAGCGGATCCGACGGTAGGATGGGCCCGTGAACCCGGGTGTCGCTCGCCTCGCCATCGTGATCGCCCTCGTGATCGGAGGTGTCGCCCTCCTGGCCAACGGTTTCGCGGACGGCGAGAGCGCGGCCGCTCCCCCTGGCGACTCGCCGTCCCCGTCTCCCTCCGAGAGTCCGTCACCCTCCCGATCCCCGCAGCCGTCCCTCGTCCCGAACCAGGAGGGAGTGCTGGTCCAGGTGCTGAACGGGACGTCCCAGGCCGGGTACGCGGGCGACTTCCAGATCCTGCTCGAGGAAGAGGGGTACCTCAGGGCCGGAGAGCCCGCGGACGCGCCGGACAAGCCGGTGCTCGACTCGATCGTCTACTTCCGCCGGGATGACAACAGGGCGCAGAACCGCGCGGACGCCCAGCTGCTCTCGGAGACCTACCTCGGCGGCGTGCCGGTGAAGCCGATGCCGGCGAGCCTCGAAGGCGCCGTCGCGGAGTCGGCGGACGTGGTCGTGGTCCTCGGCGAGGATCAGGCCGGCGCGCCCTGACCGGGCGTCAACTTCGATCGGCCTTCGATACCAGCGATTCGACCAGCTCACAGAGCTCGCTCGGCAGGAACGGCTTCGTGAGGAACCCCGAGGCGCCAAGGATGTGGGAGCGCTCCCGATCGGCTCGGAGGGATTTCGCCGTGAGCACCAGGACCGGGATGTCCGGGGTCTGCTCGTCTCCTTTGAGGGACTCGAGGACCTCGTAGCCGGTCATCCCCGGCATCATCAGGTCGAGCACGATCACATCGGGCCGCCGCTCTCGCGCGAGCTCCAGGGCGACGCTTCCGGTGGACGCCTCGAGTAGGTCGTGTCCGCGCTGCTGAAGGTTCAGCCTGCACAGGAGCAGGACGTCAGGCTCGTCGTCGACGACCAGCACCCGACCCATTCCTTCCTGTCCTCCTTCCGGGGGTAGCCCGGTCAACCTACATCGAGTGAATCATCGGATCGCGGGCATCCCCGGCTGCATACCCGGAATGTGGTGATCGGGGCTCGGATGAGCCGTTGACGGAGGTGGGCGCCCCTCCTACGCTCGGTGGCGAAAGGACGGCGCCATGCTGAAGGTCTCTCAGAAGCTCGAGTACGCCATGCGCGCCATGATCGAGTTGGCGGACGGCACGCACGCGGGCGTGCTGGTCCCCGCGAGGGAGATCGCCACACGCCAGCAGATCCCGGTCCGATTCCTGGAGCAGCAGCTCGGAGCGCTCTCGAAGGCCGGCCTGGTGGAGAGCTTCCGCGGCGGGGGTGGCGGGTGCAGGCTCGCACGTGCGCCTGAGGAGATCACCGTTGCCGAGATCGCCGACGCGATCGAAGGTCAGATCTTCCCGATGTTCTGCCTGGAGCCCTCGGACCACAACTGCTTCCAGGACTCACGCTGTGGGCTGCAAGGGTTCTGGGCGGACGTGGCCCGGGCCGTGCAGCTCGTGTTCGCCGAGACGACGGTGGCGGACCTCTCGGCCCGCCACCGTCGGATGACGCCGGGGCGCGTGCTGGTCAGCCCCGAGCAGCTCCTGTCTCGTCCCTAGGACGCCGCTACGTCTGCCTTGCCCAAGATCCGCATGACCTTGGTGCCGCACACAGGGCACGTCCCCGATGCGGCGTTCCGCCCGTTCTTGAGGGTGACGACCGTCCCCTCGAACTGACGCTTCGCCTTGCACTTCACGCAATACGCCTCGTACTGAGCCACTTGTCCTCCCTTCCCCCATCGTGCTCCGAAGCCGCCTCGATGGGCGGTTCCGAGCACGATGGTGGCTCTGTCCTCTCACGTATGCAAGCACCCACAGGCTCGCGCGTCACACAGGCCCTCCCGTACGATTGGGCTCCGACCCCCCTGGAAGGGGCCGAGAGACCGAGAGGGGGGACCAGGCGTGAGCGAGCCTCAACAGCACATCGACGCGCTCCTGGAGGAGAAGCGGGTCTTCCCGCCGCCGCCGAGCTTCGTCGAGAAGGCCGTTATCTCGGACCCCGCCATATATAGCCGCGCCGCAGAGGACCCGGAGGCGTTCTGGGCCGAGCAGGCGGCACGGCTCGACTGGAACCGTCGCTGGGACACCGTGATGGAGTGGACGCCTCCCTTCGTGAAGTGGTTCGTGGGAGGGACGCTGAACGCCTCCGTGAACTGCCTGGACCGCCACGTGGAAGCCGGGGGCGGCGACAAGGTCGCGTACCACTGGGAGGGCGAGCCGGGGGACACGCGGACGATCACCTACCGTGAGCTCCTCGACGAGGTCTCCCGGCTGGCCAACGCACTCCGATCGCTCGGCGTAGGCAAGGGCGATCGAGTGAACATCTATCTCGGCATGGTGCCGGAACTGCCGATCGCGATGCTCGCCTGCGCCCGGATCGGTGCCCCGCACTCGGTGGTGTTCGGCGGGTTCAGCGCCGACTCGCTCCGCGACCGCATCAACGATGCGGAGGCGAAGGTGCTGATCACGGCGGACGGCGCGTGGCGACGAGGTCAGGTGGTGCCGCTGAAGGCGAATGCGGACGAGGCCGTGAAGGATTGCCCGAGCATCGAACACGTCATCACGTTGCGGCGTTGCGGGAACGACCACGCGTTCGCGCAGGGCCGGGACATCTGGTACCACGACCTGGTCGCGGACCAGTCGACGGAGTGTCCGCCCGAGGACATGGACGCGGAGGACATCCTGTATCTGCTCTACACGAGCGGCACCACCGGTAAGCCGAAGGGCATCGTGCACACCACCGGGGGGTATCTCACCCAGGTCGCGGCGACGCACCGCCTGATCTTCGACATCCACGACGACGACGTCTTCTGGTGCGCCGCCGACTGCGGGTGGGTCACCGGCCACAGCTACATCGTGTACGGGCCGCTCGCGAACCACACGACCGGGATCATGTACGAAGGCGCGCCGGACTGGCCCGACAAGGATCGTTGGTGGTCGATCGTCGAGACCTACGGCGCGACGATCCTCTATACGGCGCCGACGGCGATCCGAGCGTTCATGCGGTGGGGGACGGAGTTCCCGGAGAAGCACGACCTCTCCTCGCTCCGACTCCTCGGGTCGGTGGGCGAGCCGATCAACCCGGAGGCGTGGGTCTGGTACGGGAAAGTGATCGGTGGCGAGCGTGCTCCCGTCGTCGACACCTGGTGGCAGACCGAGACGGGTGCGATCCTCATCTCGCCGCTCCCCGGCATCACCGTCCTCAAGCCCGGTTCCGCCACCGTGCCGTTCCCCGGCATCCAGGCGGACATCTTCGACGACGAGGGCCACAGCGTGCCGCTCGGCGGCGGCGGCTACCTGGTGCTCACGCGGCCGTGGCCCGGGATCTCCCGGACCATCTGGGGAGATCGCGACCGGTACGTCCAGACCTACTTCTCTCGATACGGACCCGAGGTCTATGTCGCCGGCGACGGCGCGAAGCGCGACGAGGACGGGTACTTCTGGCTCCTGGGACGGATCGACGACGTGATGAACGTCGCCGGCCACCGCCTCTCGACCTTCGAGATCGAATCGGCTCTCGTCGACAACGACAAGGTCGCCGAGTCCGCGGTCGTGTCCAAGCCCGACGACCGGGTCGGTGAGGCTATCGTCGCCTTCGTCACGCTGAAGTCCCAATACGAAGGGGACGACGCGATGGCGGAGGAGCTCCGGGAGCACGTGGCGGCGAAGATCGGGAAGATCGCCCGACCCCACGGCATCATCTTCACGACCGACCTGCCGAAGACCCGGTCGGGCAAGATCATGAGGCGGCTCCTCCGCGACGTGGCACACGGACGGGCGCTCGGCGACGTCACGACGCTCGCCAACGCCGAGATCGTCGAGCAGATCCGGGATATGTCAGACAGCGCGGCGGTCGAGGACTCGTAGGCAGCCCCCGCGGGTCAGCTCGTGAGGTGCCGCTTGAAGAAGTCGATGGTCATCCGGGTGTGGGCGATCTGCTCCTCCACCTCGAGCGCGTGGTGTCCGCCTCCGTAGAGGTGCACCTCCACCTCGTGTGCACGCGCTCGGAGCGCGTGGGCGTAGACCATCACCTGGCCGAGCGGACACCGGCTGTCGTGCTCCCCGGCGATCAGCAGCAATGGCGCCTTCACGCGGTCCACGTAGGTCATCGGGTTCCGCTCTCGGTAGAGCTCGGGAAGGTCCATCGGCGAGCCTCCCATGGTCGCGAGGTCCCATGCCCGCATCGTGGGAGCGCTCTCGTAGTGCGCCGCCACGTAGTCCCCGACCGGGATCCCTGCGCAGCCCGCACGCCACCGATCCGGATGCAGACCGGCGATCAGAGTCGTCAGGTACCCGCCCCATGACCAGCCTTCGAGGAACAGCGCCCGCGGATCTGCGATGCGCGCCTCCACGAGATGGTCGACTCCCGCCACGATGTCCTCGGTCTCCGGGAAGCCGATGTTCCCCTTGAGCTCCTCGCGGAACGCCTTGCCACGTCCGGTGGATCCGCGGTAGTTGACCTGGAGGACCGCGAACCCCTCGTCGACGAACGCCTGCAACGCCGGGTCCCAGAGGTCGGTGTGGTGCCACTCGGGACCGCCATGGATGGATGCGATCGTCGGGAACGGGCCGGGTCCCTCGGGCGATGTCAGGAACCCGCTGATGATCTCGCCGGAGGGGTTGCTCCACGAGAGCCAGCGACTCCGCGTACCGGGCGGAGGGGGATCGATCGGCAGCTGAAGCACATCGCCTCCACCGGCGGCCCGAACCGAAGGTGGCTCGACGCTCGAGTCTCCCCGGAGCCAGAGGTCGCCGTCGGGCCGGAACCCCGCTCGGTGGATCGTTCCTTCGAGGACCGCCGCCTCTTCGAACGTTCCCGATGCGGGATCCACCGTGAGGAGCCGATTGACGCCTCCGCCGGGGTCGTGGTGCACGAGGAGACGAGCGCCATCGGGTGTCCATCCCAGGGGGATCACGGGACCCTCCACCTCATCCATCGCCAGGTCCACGCGCTCCCGCGTGTCGAGGTCCCAGACCGCCGGCCGTTCGATCCCTGCGCGCTCCTGCGTGAAGAGGAGGCGGCGAGCACCCCGCGCGGGCGACCAGGCGATCGCCTCCATCCGCAGCTCTGGGTCGACCTGGTCGCCCGCGGTCTCGCCGGATCGGCTGTCCAGGACCCTGAGGGCCTGCCGGTCGATGTCGCCGTGCTCGGAGTGATGGATGCAGACGAGGGCGCCGTCGGGCGACAGGCCGCCGCCGCCCTGTGGCCACTCGCTTCCCACCCCGGCAGGCCCCGGGTTCCGGTAGAGCTCGCGCGCGGGTTCGGCACCGACGGACACGAAGACCCGATAGTCCTCATCCGTCGCGAGCCCGGCCGCGACGCCACCGTCGATCAGGGAGAGGCCCATCATCCATCCGTCGTGGAAGCCTCGGAAGAGCGGTCGCGCGTCGCCGCCCTCGAACGGCGACACCATCCACCGCCCACGCTCGTCCCCGACCTCGTCGTACCACCAGACGACGGCGGACCCATCGGGGACGATGTGCGCTTCCTCCGCGCCGACACCCCCATGGGAGACGCGGCGCCGCTCGTTCGACCGCAGATCCCAAGACCAGGCTTGGGTGCTGCCGTCCTCGGTGGTCACCGCCGCCAGGTGGTCCGGCTTCTGAGGCGACCAGGCGATCTCCTCGATCGTCGGATGGGTGAATCGGAGGGTCCAATCCGGCCGGTCGCTCATCGGCGCAGAGGATAAGCATCCGAGGGGCAGAGGGACCGGTGGAGGCCTCAGACGGCCGATGGGCACTTGAGCGGGCCATTTGCCACTCGCCTTGGGCGGCCCATAGAATCGTTAGCACTCGGGTGTCTCGAGTGCTAGCAGTCGGAACCCCAGCCTGAGAAGCGCCAGGGACGCCCAAGCGGATCGAAGCCCCGAGAGAAGCCCCAGAGAAGCCAAGGAACGAACCCGCGAGAACGAAGGAGGTCACGAGCGGATGGCTCCCAAACTCATCAGCTTCGACGAGGACGCGCGGCGCGCGCTCGAACGAGGCATGGACCAACTGGCGAACGCCGTGAAGATCACGCTCGGCCCGAAGGGCCGCAACGTCGTGCTCGAGAAGAAGTGGGGCGCCCCCACGATCACCAACGACGGGGTCTCCATCGCCAAGGAGATCGAGCTCGAGGACCCCATGGAGAAGATCGGGGCTGAGCTCGTCAAGGAGGTCGCCAAGAAGACCGACGACGTCGCCGGCGACGGCACCACCACGGCGACGGTGCTCGCACAGGCGATCGTGAAGGAAGGGCTGCGCAACGTGGCGGCCGGCGCCAACCCGATGTCCATCAAGCGCGGCATCGAGAAGGCGGTCGAGCTCGCCGTCGAGGCGATCAAGAACTCCGCCAAGGAGGTCGACTCCAAGGACGACATCGCCCACGTCGGTGCGATCTCCGCGGCCGACCCCGAGATCGGCGAGAAGATCGCCGAGGCGGTCGACAAGGTGGGCAAGGACGGCGTCATCACCGTCGAGGAGTCCAACACCTTCGGCATGGAACTCGAGTTCACCGAGGGCATGCGCTTCGACAAGGGCTATATCTCGCCGTACTTCATCACCGATCCCGAGCGGATGGAGGCGGTGCTCGAGGAGCCGTACATCTTGATCGCCAACTCGAAGATCTCAGCGGTGAAGGATCTGCTGCCGCTTCTCGAGAAGGTGATGCAGACGGGCAAGCCGATCGTCGTGATCGCCGAGGACGTGGAGGGAGAGGCCCTCGCGACCCTCGTGGTCAACAAGATCCGGGGCACGTTCAAGTCGGTCGCCGTCAAGGCGCCCGGGTTCGGCGATCGCCGCAAGGCGATGCTGCAGGACATCTCGATCCTCACCGGAGGCCAGGTGATCTCCGAGGAGGTCGGCCTGAAGCTCGAGAACGTCACGCTCGATCTGATGGGACAGGCCCGCAAGATCGTGGTCACCAAGGACGAGACGACGATCGTCGAGGGCGCCGGCAAGGACGAGGACATCAAGGGACGGATCAACCAGATCAAGTCCGAGATCGAGAAGACGGACTCCGACTACGACCGAGAGAAGCTGCAGGAGCGGCTGGCGAAGCTCTCCGGCGGCGTCGCGGTGATCAAGGTCGGCGCGGCCACCGAGGTCGAGCTCAAGGAGAAGAAGCACCGCATCGAAGATGCGGTGCAGTCCACCAAGGCTGCGGTCGAGGAGGGCATCGTCGCCGGCGGCGGCGTCGCGCTCCTGAACGCTCAGAGCGCACTGGACAAGGTCGACCTCGAGGGCGATGAGCTCACCGGAGCGACGATCGTCCGGCGCGCGCTGGAGGAGCCTGTGAAGCAGATCGCCCACAACGCCGGCCTCGAGGGCGGCGTCGTCATCGAGAAGGTCCGTTCGATGGATCCCGGTCAGGGGCTGAACGCGGCCAACGGCGAGTACGGCGACATGTTCAAGTTCGGCGTCGTCGATCCCGCGAAGGTGACGCGCTCGGCACTCCAGAACGCCGCCAGCATCGCGGCGCTGTTCCTGACCACGGAAGCCGTGGTCGCCGAGAAGCCCGAGAAGGAGAAGGCCGCTCCCGCCATGCCCGGCGGGGGCGACATGGACTTCTAGGGAACCTCGCCTCACGAAGATCCGAAGGGGCCGGCGCGCCGAAGGCGCGCCGGCCCCTTCGCGTCACCTGCCGTTGCTTCGTCGCGTGTTCCCGGTACCGTGACGGCCGTGACGGCAGAGGTGACCATCCCGATCCGCTGGCGTGATGTGGACGCCTACGGCCACGTCAACAACGCCGTGTTCCTGAACTACCTCGAGGAGGCGCGTGATCGCCTGGTCGGGTCTCTCTTCGGCGACCGGTCGTGGGACTTCGTGATCGCACGCGTGGCGATCGACTACCGGAGCGAGCTGAACCAGGACGACCGGGAGGTGGTCGTGGAGTGCCGGGTCACGGGGTTCGGCACCTCGAGCGTGCGCACCTCGGAGCGAGTGTTCGCCGCCGGGGGGAAGCTGTCCGCGGAATCCGAGTCCGTGATCGTGGCCCGAGACCCCGAGACGGGTCGAAGCCGTCCGTTGACCGACGAGGAGAAGGCGATCCTGCAGCGAGCGATCGACGGCGGCTAGGAGCTCGGCAGCACCCGCCGGCCGTGCACGAAGTGCTCCCGGTACCAGCCGGTCTGGACCCACATGAGCGTGACGCCACCGATGCTGCTCGAAGAGTCGAGCGCCCATCCTGCCCCGACGTAGACGTCGACATGGTCGACGGTTCCGTCCCCGTCGCCGTCGTAGAACATCAGGTCCCCGGGACGCAGATCGGCGTAGCGGAGCCTGGTCTTCGTCACCCGGGACATCTCCGCGGACGACCGCTGCGGGAGCGCCCAGCCTTCGTGCGGACGGGGCGGCGAGATCTCCCAGTAAACGCCGTCATCGGCTCGCAGGGCCCACCAGGAGATACCTGAGCAGTCGAACCCCGGACCCGGCTGGCTGCCGAACGCGGCCGGGGATGTTGAGTTGAATCCCCATTCGCCCGCCCAGATGTAAGGGAAACCGACGTAACGGACGCCCCAGTCGACGATCGAGCGGCGGCTCGGACCCATCTTGGGCAAGACCATCCCGGCGTACTGGTCCACGAGGTAGGGGACGACCCAATCATCCAGCGTCGTCGCCCGGTACAGGGACCAGGCGGCCTGCTTGCGCCGCAGCCTCGTGTTCGGCGTCACGTCTTGCGACTCGTCGGACTTGTTGTTGAAGCGAAGACCGAGGCGCATCGCAAGGAGGTTGACGCCGAAGTATCGGGGTGTGTCGAACTCGTAGCCGTCGGTCGTCGCGAGTTGGTCGAGTGCGGCGGCCGTCGGTCCCATGCCGAGCGCTCGAACGAGCGAGCGGTGGACTTCGCGAGTGGTCACCGGTTTGTCAGGCCCGAATGTCCCTGCAGCCCGCCGGGTCATCCAACCTCGCTGCACCGCGATGGCCGCCCATCGATAGAACCGATCGGTCGGCTCGAGATCGGTGAACGTGACCGCGGGATCGGGCTGGGCATCAGGCTCGAAGGCGCGCACCATCGCTCGCGCCCACCGTTTCCGCGTCTCGAATCTGTCGGGCTGGAAGACCCAGTTGCCGTCGCGGTCCGGCGCGAAGTCGCGCATCCAGTCGTACGTACCGGCGACGTGGTTGATCGCGGGCCTCGCCCATGTGTCGTCCGATCCCAGGTCGGCCCAGGTGTTCGAGGGGATCCGAACCTGCTCGGCCCGGGAGGCCCCAGCCGGGAACGGGGCGGGACCGCTGCCGTGTTCGCCTTCGGTCCACGCCGGCGGCGTGGCCAGTACGGAGCTCGACCACAGCGACTGCAGGAGGGTGACGGTAAGGGTGAGCAGGACGACGGAAGTCAGGCGACGGCGAAGCCTGTCTCCCCATCTGGCCATACTTTCAACGTCGGCCCCCGGCACGCCGAACTTGAGCATCGGGTCGAGGCTAGTCGGCGGGCCCCTCCCCGCGCACCGCCTGCACCTTCCTCAGTGCCTCTCGGAGGTCCTTCAACCAATCTTCCTGACGCTCGGCCACGAGCCGGACGCACCAGGCGAGGGCGTGGCTCCGGCTCCTCGCCACACCCGCCTCGATCAGGGTGTCCAGCACGCGACGTTCATCCAGCCGGAGACGCGTCATCGCGGGGACGGACAGGGTCGTGAACGAGGCCGTGAGGTCCCCGCAAGCAGCCCCCCAACTGACCTTCCTGCCGAACCGTCGCTGGGCCTCGTCCGCGATACGCATCCGCTTGCCGCGCGTGTCCTCCCGGAAGCCTGAGATCCGGGCGGTGAGCGCCGCCTCCCGTGCCTCTGGACCGGCGTCGGCGGGGAGCTCGGGTTCGGAGAGGGCTCCCACCACCATGATCTCCTCGCGGTCGGCGGTCACCGTGGGCGCTCCCACGAACCACTCCGCCGGGATACGAGCTGCGAACCAACCGCCGAGTTCTTCCATGGAGGCCTCCCGTGAGTGTGAAAGGAAGATTACAGCATTACCGCACTAACGTCCTAGAGTGCAGCTTTCGACACTCCGGGCGTCGGCTCGATCGGCGGATGAGCGGTGTATTACCGTCAACCGGGATGAGAACCGTCGAGTTCGAGGTCGACACGCGTGGCCGCCGGGTGGTGGACCTGACTGAGCGCGTCCGGGCGTTCGCGGCGGAGGCGGCGGCCGGCGGGTTGCTGCATGTGTTCCTGCCGCACGCCACCGCGGGCCTGGCGTTGATGGAGACGGGCAGCGGCTCCGACGGCGATCTGGAGGAGCTCCTGGATCGGCTGCTGCCGCGAGACGACCGCTACACGCATCGTCACGGCTCGATCGGCCATGGCGGGGATCACCTCTTGCCCGTGCTCGTCGCCCCCTCGCTCACGTTGCCCGTCGAGGACGGGCGCCTCCTGCTCGGGACGTGGCAGTCCGTGGTCCTGATCGATCCGAACCGCGAGAACGACGTTCGGCGGGTGCGCCTGAGCTTCGTCTCCGACTAGAGGTACTGGCCCGGCGTCCGGTCGGCGCGCGTGCCGCCCGCGGGCGGGGACGAAACCGCCTGGACGTCCCGCTCGCGCAGCAGCACCAGATCCTGACCGTCCAGATCCACCTCGAGGCCCGATGACGGGAGGAAGAGCACACGATCCCCTTGCTTGGCCACTCGTACATCGGGGCCGATCAGCCTCACGTCCGCCCAGGCCAGGCGCCTCGGGGCGGGCGCTGCGGTCGCAGGGATCAAGAGGCCGCTCGCGGACGTGCGCTCCCCGTTCTCCGGCAGCTGCACGACCAGCCGATCACCGGTGAGCCGGACGTCCTCCCCGGAGTTGAGGGTCTTCTTGGCGCGGGGACGGCGAGGTTTCGCCGTCTTCCCGTCTGGAGCGGGCGGCGTCTGCGGCATGAGCCGAGTGTAGCGAGCGCCACTCGATAGGATGCCCGACGTTGAAGGCACGGAAGGTCCTGGACGACGCGGTCAAGGTCCTCAAGGCCTCGCCCGCGATCGACCACTGGCAACGGGGACGCGAGCGGATCGAGGCAGAGGACCTGCTCTGGCATGTCCTCGGTGAGAAGCCGGATCCGAAGGAGGACGTGTCGGCCGCCCATCAGCGAACGTTCGATCGCCTCGTCCGTCGCCGTGCGACGGGCGAGCCGATCCCGTTCATCAAGGGCTACGCCGAGTTCCGAGGGCTCGACCTGCTCGCTCGGCCCGGTGTGTTCGTGCCGCGGGACTCCTCCGAGAACCTGGTGACCCAAGCGACCCGCCGGCTGCGCGGGCGTCCTCGGCCCGTGCACGTCGATCTGGCGACCGGGGCCGGCACCATCGCGCTGGCGGTCGCGAACGAGGTGCCCGACGCGACCGTGGTCGGCACGGACCTGTCCGCGGACGCGGTCAGGCTCGCCCGGACGAACGCGAAGCGCCTCGGTCTGCGAGCGCGGTTCCTCACGGGGGATCTGTTCGGCGGCCTTCCCGGATCGCTCGCGGGCACAGTAGACGTCGTCACGGTGCACCCGCCGTACGTGCCGATGCGCGAGCTCAAGGACCTGCCGGAGGAGATCCGCGGCTGGGAACCGGAGCACACCCTGACGGACCGAAGCCGCGACGGGTTGGGGCTCATCGGCCGCACCGCTCGGGAGGCGCCCGACTGGCTTTCCCGCAACGGGTGGCTGTTGATGGAGGTGAGCCCCGACCGGGTCACGCACGTGAAGCGGGTGCTCGGAGGGGAGGGCTTCCGAGACATGCGCAGCACCAAGGGAGGGCCGATCCCGCTCACGAGGGTCGTCGTCGCGAGGCGCCCGGCGTGAGCCGGGTGGCCCCGTACGGCACCTGGGGATCCCCGATCAGCGCCGAGATGGTGTCGGTCGGCGGCGTCTCGCTCTCGGAGCCGTGGCTCGAGGACGGCTCCGTGTACTGGCGGGAGAGCAGGCCGGCAGAGGGCGGTCGATCGCTGGTGATGCGCGTGGCGCCGTTCTCCGAGCCGATCGAGGTGACCCCGCTCGGGTTCAATGTCCGCACCACGGTCCATGAGTACGGCGGAGGTGCCTACCTGATCCACCGAGGCACGGCGATCTTCTCCAACTTCACCGACCAACGGCTCTATCGCCAAGAGCCCGGTGCCGATCCGGTGCCGATCACGCCGGAGTCGGGAGGCCGGGATCGATACGCGGATGGGCGGGTCACGCCGGACGGACGAGGGCTGATCTACGTCCGGGAACGGCACCCCGATCCCGACGATCCGTCCGGCGTCACGAACGAGCTCGCGGCGATCCCTCTCGACGGGTCGACCGAGCCCGTGACGATCCGCTCGGGTCGCGACTTCTACTCCACGCCACGGTTCTCGGCCGACGGGTCGATGATCAGCTGGCTCGAATGGGATCTCCCATGGATGCCCTGGGACGGTTGCGAGGTGTTCGCTGCCGAGCTCGCCGATGACCACACGCTCCGCAACGGGCGGGGGGCCGCCGGCCGGGCAGGCGAGGAGTCGATCTTCCAGCCCTCGTGGAGCCCGGCCGGCGACCTGCACTTCGTCTCCGACCGAACCGGCTGGTGGAACCTCTACCGGCAGCGGGACGGTCGCGTGGAGCCGCTTCATCCGGCAGAAGCGGAATTCGGCTGGCCGCAGTGGCTCTTCGGGATGTCCTCGTACGGATTCCTCGAGGACGGGCGGATCGTGTGTCTCTGGGAGCGCGACGGTGTCCAGCACCTGGCGATCCTGGATCCGGAGTCGCGCGAGCTCATCGATCTGGACGTCCCCTACTCCGCGATGTGGCCGGACCTGCATGTCGAGGGGGACCGTGTGGCGTTCGTCGGCGGCGGCCCGTCGATCCCCGACGAGGTGGTGCTCCTGGATGTCACCGCCCGCTCGGTCGACGTGCTCAGGTCGTCATCGACGGTCGACGTCGACGAGCGCTCCTTCTCGACCCCACGGCAGATCGAGTTCCCGACGGAGGGAGGCGTGACCGCGTTCGCGCACTTCTACCCGCCTCGCAGCGCGGATGCGACCGGCCCGGACGGCGAAGCCCCGCCGCTCATCGTGAAGAGTCACGGCGGACCGACGGCCGAGGCCACGCCCGGCTTCGACCTCGAGATGCAGTTCTGGACGAGCCGGGGGTTCGCCGTCGTGGACGTGAACTACGGCGGAAGCACCGGGTTCGGACGGGAATACCGACAACGCCTGAACGGCAACTGGGGCATCGTCGACACCGCCGACTGCATCAGCGCCGCGCGATGGCTGGCAGCGCAGGGAGACGTCGACGGGGACCGCCTCCTGATCACCGGGGGAAGCGCCGGCGGCTACACGACCCTCTGCGCGCTCACGATGCACGACGGGTTCGCTGCGGGCACCAGCTACTTCGGACTGGCGGACCTCGAGGCGTTCGTCGGCGGCGGCACCCACAAGTTCGAGTCGCGCTACCTCTTCTCCCTCGTGGGGCCCTATCCGGAAGAGGCCGAGCGGTACCGGTCCCGCTCGCCGGTCCACTTCACGGACGGGATCTCGTGCCCGATGCTGCTCCTGCAGGGGGCGGAGGATCGCGTCGTGCCGCCCGCCCAAGCGGAGATCATGGTGAAGGCTCTCAGGGAGCAGGGCCTGCCGTACGCCTACGTCCTCTTCGAGGGCGAGCAGCACGGGTTCCGGAAGGCGGAGTCGACCCGGAGCGCGTTGGAGGCGGAGCTCTCCTTCTACGCCCAGGTGCTGGGGTTTCCACGTGACGACGTGCCGAGGCTCCGGATCGAGAATCTCTCGGATCCTCCAGGGTAGGAGGTCGGGGGATCCGTGCGGCGCTCAGCCGCCGATCATCGACATCGATCTCTCGGGCTGGACGAAGTCCGGATGGTTGATCCGGTGCCCCGACCACTTCGACCAGATGCCCTGCCTGATCAGGAGCGCGAGCTCCTCGTCGGAGGCACCACCGCGGAGCGGGGCGCGGAGATCGGTCTCGCCCAACGCGAACAGGCAGTTGCGGAACATCCCCTCCGCCGTCAGGCGGAGTCGGTTGCAGGTGTCGCAGAACGGTTCCGTCACCGAGGGGATGACGCCGATCCGTCCGGGCGCGCCGTCGGCGAATCCGAACGTTGTCGCCGGTTGGTTGGCATGGCCCGCCGACACCAACGGGTGTACCGCGTCGATCGCATCGAGGATCCGGGCCGCCGGCACGACCTTCTCGCGCTCCCAGGCATGCTGCGCGTCCAAGGGCATATATTCGATGAAGCGAACCTCGTACCCGGTCTCGCGCGACCAGCGTGCGAACTCGACGACCTCGTCGTCGTTGATGCCACCTATCACCACGCAGTTGACCTTGATGGGAACGAGGCCGGCGGTCTCGGCCGCTTTCATCCCGGCGAGCACCTTGTCCAGCGCGTCGCGTCTGGTCATCTCGGCGAACCGGTGGCGCAGGAGCGAATCGCACGAGATCGTCGCGCGGTCGATCCCTGCCTCTGCCAGGGGAGCCGCCAGCCGGTCCAGGAGCACGCCGTTCGTGGTCAGCGAGATGTCGAGGTCAGGACCGACTTCTCGGAACATCCGGACCAGCACGGGGAGGTCGGCCCGAACCAACGGCTCGCCGCCCGTGACCTTCAGGCTGCGCACGCCCAAGCGCACGAAGATCCCGAGGACGCGTGTGAGCTCCTCGAACGTGAGGATCTCGTGCTTGGGGAGCCACGCGAGCCCCTCGGCCGGCATGCAGTAGGAGCACCGGAAGTTGCACCGGTCGGTAACGGAGATCCGCAGGTCGTCGGCCACGCGACCGAAGGTGTCCACGAGGGGACCTTCCAGGGGCATCGCGGGCGGTACCGAGGTGCGGTCGCTCATCCCGACAGCCTACCGCCGAGGGTCGTGCGGGTCAGGGCTCCTCGGCGGGCGGCGGAAGACGGAGCAGGAGCGCATGGATCGCATCCTCGATCGCGTCGTCCCGGGTCCGGTCGGCCATCTGGCTTCCGACGGACAGGCCGAGCACGTACATCGCGAGCGGAGTGGCCTTGCGCTCGATCCGGTGGGCGACCTCGCGCGACGCGGTCAGGAGATGTTCGTTCTCGTGCGCGGAAAGAGCCTCCAGGTGAAGCTCGGCGGCGAGCCGGTCGACCCATTCCATCGTGTGCCTCCTCGAGTACGGCATCTTGAGCGGGCGATCGGCCCGGGGTGTCTGCGCAATCCTAGGACCGTCACCGGGTCCACGCAGGAGCCGTGAGGAGTCTCTCTCGACGGCGCTAGGCTCCTGCCGTGGGCGGAACCCGAGCAGCGGTGCTGACCGTCTCCGACGGGGTCACCAACGGCACCCGTGAGGACGAGTCCGGTGACGTCGCCGTGCAACTCCTCGCCGGAGCGGGGTTCGACGTGTCGGATCGCCGGGTGGTCCCGGACGAGCGGCAGGACATCGAGGCGGCCCTCCGGGAGCTGGCCGCGACGCACGAGCTGGTCGTCACCACCGGGGGAACGGGCTTCGGTCCGCGGGACGTGACGCCGGAAGCCACCCGGGCCGTCATCGAGCGAGAGGCCCCCGGTCTCGCCGAGCTGATGCGGGCCACCGGGCTCGCGCATACCCCGATGGCCGCGCTCTCTCGTGCGGTCGCAGGTGCCCTGGGAGGAGCGCTGATCCTCAATCTCCCCGGGAGCCCGCGGGGCGTCCGGGAGTCGCTCGAATCCGTGCTCTCGGTGATCCCGCATGCGGTGGAGCTCCTCGGCGGCGCGACGGGAGCCCACCCGACGAGACATCGCGACGACGACGGAGCTCACGCCATGCCCGGTGCCCCGATCGCAGGCGTGCACCCGATCGTCGGCGCTCCCCAGACATCCTCACCGAAGAGATCGTGGCCGAAGACATCGTGGGTCGAGGCCAAGGCGGTGCGGATCATGGGCTCTCCCCCGTGCGCGGTCGGCAACGCGATGTCGATCGTGCCGGGGGGCGAGGTGCACGGGACCCTCGGATGCGCGGAGTTCGACGCGGCCGCCGTCCACGCGGCCGCGGAGGTACAGGCGCGGGGGGAGCCAGAGGTTCGCACGTTCCATCACGACCAGGGCGACGTCGAGGTCTACCTCGAGCCGCAGGCGGCCACGCCGCGCCTCGTCGTCATCTCGGCCACGGATGTCGCAAGGTCGCTGAGAGCGGAGATGGCGCGACAGGGCCGCGACGTTCTGCTGCTGGAGCCCCGGACGGAGCGGCTCACACCGGAGGACGAGCCGTGGATCCGCTCGCTCGGGGACGTACGGCTCGACCCTGATGACGAGGTCGTGTTCACCGACCATGACGCGCCCGACATCGCGGACATGCTGAGCACGCTCCTGCGCTCGCCGGTCGGATTCATCGGCGTGATGGGCTCCCGTCGTCACGTCGCGCACTACGTCGATGAGCTTCGGGACCGTGGGTTCGACGACGACGATCTCGGTCGTATCCGCAGCCCACTTGGTCTGGACCTGGGCGGGCGCCGGCCGGAAGAGATCGCCCTCTCGATCGCCGCCGGCCTCGTGGCGGCCCGCCACGATCGCGAAGGAGGGTGGCTGGACCGATGACGTCGGAGACGACCGAGCACGTCCGGAAGAACCGCGAACACTGGGAACGCGAGTCCGATGAGTACCAGGAGCGCAACCGAAACCAATTGAACCGCTGGGCCTCTCTCGGCTGGGGGGTCTTCGACGCTCCCGAGGACGAGATCCAAGCGCTCGGCGACGTCAGTGGGCACCGCGCGCTCGAGCTCGGCTGCGGCGCCTGTCAGTTCGGGATCAAAGTGGCGAAGCGCGGCGCGGAGGTGACCGGCTTGGACTTCTCGTTCGCGCAGCTCCGACATGCCGCCGGGCGCTTCGACGAGACCGGTGTCCGGTTCCCGATCGTCCAGGCCAACGGGGAGCGCATCCCGTTCCGGGACGATGCCTTCGACCTCGTGTTCTGCGATCACGGCGTGATGGGGTTCGCAGATCCGTATCTGACCGTGCCCGAGGTGGCGCGCGTGTTGCGGCCCGGCGGCCGGTTCGTCTTCAACGGCACGACGCCGTGGATCTGGGTCGCGTGGGGCGATCAAGAAGAGGAGCTGCCGGCGAGTCGAGAGATGCGGTCGAACTACTTCGGGCTGCGGTCGGCCGAGTTCACCGATCCCTCGTGGCGCACGACCGAGTTCCAGCTGACCTACGGGGACTGGATCCGGCTGTTCCGCGCGAACGGACTCGTGATCGAGGACCTGATCGAGCTCCGGCCGGATGAGGACGCCACCACGACCTACGACGACTACGCGCCGCTCGAGTGGGCGCGCGCTTTCCCGGCCGAGCACATCTGGAAGGTACGGAAGGAGTGAGCTCCGCTGCGCCCGGCCGCCGGATGGCGGGCGCGGTGCTGGCTGCGTTCGCCGGGCTCGGCTCCGGGTTGACGTGGCCCGTCGCCGAGGTTCCTCCGGATCGCCGGCTCAACGTGATCGTCGTGCTGACGGACGATCAGCGTGCGGACTCCTTCGGGGCGATGCCATGGCTCGGCGGGCAACTGGCGCGGAGCGATTCCAGTTGGGTGACGTTTCCGAATGCGTTCGCGAACACCCCTTTGTGCTGCCCGGCGAGGGCGAGCCTGCTCACCGGACGGTACGCGCGCCACACCGGCGTGGAGGACAACGAGGACGGTGCGGAACTCGACGAGTCATCAACACTCGCCACATGGCTTCACGAGGCCGGCTACCGCACGGGGCTCGTGGGCAAGTACCTCAACCGCTATCCGTTCGGCCGCCTCCCGTACGTCCCTGCGGGTTGGGACCGGTTCGTCGCGAAGCGGAACCAGAGCGGGGAGACGGTCTATCGTGACTTCCGCGCCCTGGACCAGGGGTCGCAGGTGCTCGTGCGGGAGTACGCGACCGACTGGTTGTCGGAGAAGGCCGTCGGGTTCGTCCGGACCGCGCCTTCCAGCCGTCCGTTCTTCCTCCTCTTCGCGCCGAGCGCTCCCCACGCACCCTGGATCTCGGCCGAGCGTCACGACGGTTCCTACCACGGACGGCCCGTCGGTGAGGCGCCGAACGTTGCGGGCGCGCTGCGTGGCGCGCCGCCCTGGGTGCGCTCGCGCCCGTGGCCGAGCGTCGCGCAGCGCGCCGAGTGGCGGGACGATCGTCGGCGAGCGGACGAGACGCTGCTGGCGGTCGATGACGCGCTTCGCGCGATGGTTGCCGCGCTCGGCGACCGCCTCGACGAGACCGTTATCTTCGTGCTGTCCGACAACGGGTACTCGTTCGGGGAGCACCGCTGGGAGGGCAAGAAGTGTCCGTACGAGGCCTGCGTCCGGATCCCGCTGGCGGTGCACTCGCCTTCGGCGAGCGGAGGGGAGCTGCCACCGGTGGTGTCGATCGTGGACCTGGCGCCGACGATCCTGAGCGTTGCCGGAGTCGCTTCGCCGGGAGGGTTCGACGGGCAGCGATTCGCCGCATGGATCGAGCCGCGCGCGAGCACGCTGTTCGAACCTCGGAACGAAGCCGTGTTCCTCGAGTGGGTGGGCGATACGCAGGTCCCCGCGTGGACCGCCGTGCGAACCACCGATCTCAAGCTGATCAGGTATGAGGACGGTGTCGAAGAGCTCTACGACATCGGTGGTCGCATCGGACCTTCGGATCCGTGGGAGATGGAGAACCGCGTCGCCGATCCAACGTACGCAGGGACCCTCGCGCGGCTCCGGACGCTTCTCGGTCGGGTCCTCGGCCCCCGATAGACTGACGCGGTGCGACCGGGGCCGATCATCAGACCAGTGCGCCGGAGTCGCGTGCGTCAGCGTCGGCAGACCTTCGGAGCGGTCGTTGTCGTGCTCGTCGCACTGCTGGCGTGGCAGTTCTGGCCATCCGCCGGCGCGGAACGCGGACAGAACCCGCCGCCCGGGGGGAACCCGACCGAGAGCCCAACCGGGTCGCCGGATCCTGCCAACGGCAACGACCCGATCCAGCATGTGATCTTCCTGGTGAAGGAGAACCGGTCGTTCGACCACTACTTCGGAACCTACCCGGGGGCTGAGGGCGCGACCGAAGGCGGCACGATCGCGGACTGCGGCGCGAGCAGGTTCGAGGACGGACCCGTCGTCCCTCTCACGGAGGCGCCGTCCGTCCTCCCGCACGATCTCGGCCACGCGTTCGCGCCCGGTCTGTACTCGATCAACGGCGGCAAGATGAACGGGTACAACTGTGTCTCCCTGGGCGAGGACATGATGGGCTACTCGCAACATTCGCGGGACACGCTGCCGGGATACTGGGCATATGCGGACCGGTTCGTCCTCGCGGATCACTTCTTCACGTCGATGTACGGTCCCACCTTTCCCGAGCACCTGTACACCGTCGCGGCGCAGTCCTACGGCATCGTCGACAACAAGACCACGACCAACGTCGAGGGCAACTACTGCGACGACGACACCGAGATCACGAAGCGCTTCCCGATCGAGGATCTCACCGATGCCGACGTGGCCGCCATCATGGAGCTCGAGGAGAACATCACCGACGAGGTGCCGGACCAGCTGATCCGCATCGCCGCCTACTGGGAGTCGACGCGCACCTGCATCGACATCAAGGTCCTCCCGGACATGCTGGAGCGCAGGGGGATCAGCTGGAAGTACTACGCGAACGCCGACTCATGGATGAACGCACTGCAAGCGGTCCGGCACGTGCGATCCGGCCCGATGTGGGAGAAGGTGCAACCTCCGGAGAGGTTCCTGCAGGACGTGCGACGGGGCGATCTCCCGGCGGTCTCGTGGCTCATCCCCCCGGAGGGCCATCCCAACGAACATCCCGGATCCAACACCAACGTGTGTGTCGGTGAGAACTGGACCACGGAGTACATCAACGCCGTGATGCAGAGCGAGTTCTGGCCGAACACGGCGATCGTGATCGTCTGGGACGACTTCGGGGGGTTCTACGACCACGTGGAGCCTCCGCACTACGACATCATGGGACT
>Ga0136614_10000111_pt1 | contig 31369 bp, 28 predicted proteins | sample AntDrymUQ2792106_2_FD_106643 | JGI IMG/M metagenome (GOLD analysis project Ga0136614, IMG submission 106643) | Polar desert sand microbial communities from Dry Valleys, Antarctica - metaG UQ279 (21.06) | ecosystem: Environmental > Terrestrial > Soil > Desert | place: Antarctica: Dry Valley... | reverse complement strand
CCAGTAGATGCTGCTTTGGTTCTGCAACTCGGGAGGCGCTTTCAACTGAGCTGCGGCGAGCACACGATCCGCCATCCCGAAGGCGATCGCGTAACAGAGGTACTGCTCCCAGATAGCGATCGACCCTGGGGGTGCCTCGTTCATACTTCCGAAGTCGGCCACTCCAAAGGTTCCGGGGAACCCCGAGCTGCCGAGCTCGGTCGGGGCGCCGGGACGATACGTCTGATCCGCTTCCGAAACCGACACGTCGCCCACCTCGACGCCGCCCGTGAGCGGGATCTCGCGGTAGGCACCGGAGAATCCGCCGTCGAACGAGTACGTCAGGCGTTCCGTGACCGCGATGGCCCCGTCGCTCCGGACCTTCGCGACGATGCTCGCTTCAGGGAGACGGAATTCCTTCGCCTCTGCGGCACCCGCCCACAGCATCTGGGTGGATAGCGCGACGACGGATAACAACGCGATCCTCTGAACCCGGTGCCGCATTCCCCTGCTAACCTCCGATCCATGGCCAAACGAGTACTCATCATCGGCTGGGACGGTGTTGATTGGAAGGTTCTTCAGCCCATGTTGGACGCCGGAGAGCTCCCCAATCTCTCGAGATTGATCGACAAGGGGGCCCACGGCGACTGTTTGTCAACGGTGCCATCACATTCCTGGTGTGCGTGGCCCTCGTTCATGACCGGACTGAACCCGGCGGGTCACGCGGTGTTCGACATCCTCGAGCACAAGCCCGGCGCCTCGAAGCGACTCCCCATCACCTACCGCTCGATCAAGGCGCGGACGATCTTCGATGACTTTACGGACGCCGGCAAAACGACCCTGGCACTCAATATCCCGCTCACGTTTCCTACCCCGAAGATAAAGGGCAAGGTGATCGCCGGAGGCGTTCTTCCGGCGAGCCGCTCCTATACCTACCCCACAGAGCTTCAACAGGAGCTTGACGCCAAGGCGCCGTTCCCGGTGAATGGCATGAGCTGGACGACGTATCGCCACCGACCCGAGGCTTTCCTCGAGGAGTGCGAGGCGATCACCGCCAAACGCCAGAAGTCCTTCGAGTACCTACTCGACTCGACCGAGTGGGACTTCGGAGTGCTGGTGTACGTCTCGACCGACCGCATCCAGCACTGCCTGATGGAATACATCCATCCCGAACATCCCAAGTACAACGAGGTGAAGGATGGGCCGGTCGCCAAGCAGGTGCGAGGCATCTATCAGCAGCTTGACGAGGGACTGGCCCGGCTCCTCGAGCGCACGGATGACGACGACCTGGTCGTCTTCATGTCCGATCATGGACACCAGGCCTGCACCCGTACGTGCACGATGGATCGGATCTTGCAGAACCTCGGTTACCTGGAGTTCGGCAGGGGATCCTTCGCATTCAACTTGATCCGCTGGGGGCCGGGCCGGCGCATCGCCCGGCGCCTCTACGACATCTTCAAGCTGCACGGCAAGATCTCGATCCCCGCGTCCCCGATCGAATGGTCGAAGACGCGCGCCTACACCAGCGTGGTGTCGACGGGCGAGGGCGTGTCGGTGAACCTGAAAGGACGGGAGCCGGGCGGCATCGTCGACCCGAAGGACTACGAAAGGGTGCGCGACGAGGTCGCTGCATCGCTGGCGGAGTTCAGGGATCCCGAGACCGGCGACGCGCCGATCTCCAAGATCTATCGCAAGGAAGAGGTTCTCTCCGGGAAGTTCCTCGACATCGCTCCGGATCTGCTGCTCGTCCCGGCGCCCTTCTATTCCCTCACGCATGCAAAAGGGATGGTCGAGGCGGCGGACTGGCTGTCGGGCGACCACCGCCTGGAGGGCGTCGTCGTGGCGACCGGCCCTGAGGTCACGCCCGGCCCCCTGTCGGAAACCGCCGAGCTCATCGACCTGGGTCCCACATCCATGGCGGCGCTCGGCGTCCCAACCGCGGTACCGCGAGACGGCAAGATCCTGAGGTCGCTCGTCGGCAACGGGGTCAGGCTCGATGTGCTCGAGCAGGATGACGCGTCGAAGGCGAGCAGCGACGATGACAGCGGACTAACCTCTACCGAAGAAGACGAGATCGAGGACCATCTGCGGGGCCTCGGGTACGTCGAGTAACCCAACAGACGCTCCAAGGAGGCAAGGTTGCGCGCACGCAGATCCTGTCTGTCCGTGCCGGGTTCCAGCCCGAAGATGTTAGCGAAGGGCCCGACGTTGCCGGCCGACGAGGTGTTCATGGACCTCGAGGATTCGGTGGCACCGCTCGCTAAGGAAGATGCGCGCGGCAACATCATCGACGCGCTCAAGAACCACGACTGGGGCGATAAGACCGTCGTTGTGAGGATCAACTCGATCGATACGCAGTGGGCGGCAGACGACCTCAAGGCCGTCGTCGAGAACGCCGGGCAGTATCTCGACTGCATCATGATCCCGAAGGTCCAGCACGCCCACGAGGTCATGTTCGTGGACCATCTGCTTCGGATGATCGAAGTGAACATCGGGTCGGACAAGGAGATCGGCATCGAGGCCCAGATAGAGACCGCGCTCGGTCTTCAGAACATCTTCGAGATAGCGCATTCTTCGGATCGCCTCGAGACACTTATCTTTGGCCCGGCCGACATGAGCGCATCGCTCGGCCTTCCCACGGTTACCGCCGGATTGCCGATGCCCGGCTACCCGGGCGACCACTGGCACTGGGTGCTCGAACGCATCCTCGTGGCGGCTCGAGCCGCCAACCTCCAAGCGATCGACGGCCCCTACCTCCTCATCAAGGACCTCGACGGTTTCCGTGACATGTCGATGCGCGCGCGGGCACTCGGCTACGACGGCAAGTGGGCTCTCCATCCGGGACAGGTTGACGTGCTCAACGAGGTCTTCACCCCGCCTCAAGACGACTACGACAAGGCGGAGGCCCTACTCGAGGCATACAAGCATTCCACCGAGGTGGACAAGCGTGGCGCCGTGATGTTCGGAACCGAGATGATCGACGAGGCGTCGCGAAAGATGGCGTTGCAGCTCGCCGAACGCGGCAGGGTCGCCGGCCTCGAGCGCGAGAAGACGCTCGAGGACTTTCAGAAGGAATGGGAGTAGGGGTCTCGTGGAGCTGACCGATACCCAGAAAGCCATCATCGAGACCGTGCGCGATTTCGTGGAGAGGGAAGTCGTGCCGGTTGCGGAAGAGCTCGAACACAAAGACGAGTTCCCCGAGAGGATCTACGAAGGCATGAAGGAGATGGGGCTGTTCGGGCTCACCGTCCCCGAGGAGTACGGGGGCGTGGGTGAGTCCCTGATGACCTACGCGCTGACGGTCGTCGAGCTCGCTCGTGGGTGGATGAGCCTCTCGGGGATCCTCAACACCCACTTCATGGGCTGCTACCTCATCAACAAGTTCGGGACGGACGAGCAGAAGCAGAAGCACCTGCCGAGGATGGCAACCGGGGAGGTACGCGCCGCCCTGGCGATGTCCGAACCAGAGGCGGGGTCCGACGTCCAGGCGATCCGGACCAAGGCGATCCGGGACGGCGACGACTACGTGGTTAACGGCCAGAAGATGTGGCTCACGAACGGCTTGCGTTCGGGGATCGTGATGACGCTGGTGAAGACCGACCCTGAGGCAGACCCCCCTCACCGTGGAATGAGCATGCTGATCGTCGAGAAGGAACCGGGGGCCACCAAGCCGGCGCCCGGCCTGGATTGTGGCAAGAACATCGAGAAGATGGGCTACAAGGGCATCGAGACGATAGAGATGACCTTCAGCGACTTCAGGACCCCGGCCTCATCGCTACTCGGCAGTGAGGAAGGACAGGGCTTCCGGCAGGTCTTGGACGCGATAGAGGTGGGCCGGGTGAACGTCTCCGCTCGCGCCGTGGGCGTCGCTACACGAGCGTTCGAGGAGGCGATCCGTTATTCGCAGGAGCGCAAGGCGTTCGGGAAACCGATCAGCCAGCACCAAGCGATCCAGATCCACCTCGCGGAGATGGGGACCACGCTCGAAGCGGCGAAGCTCATGCTCTACTCCGCCGCGGCCAAGAAATCTTCGGGCGAGCGGTCGGACCTCGAAGCGGGGATGTCGAAGCTGTTCGCGTCGGAAGCGTGTCACGAGATCGTGCTCAAGTCGCTGCGCGTACATGGCGGCTATGGATACTCTAAGGAGTTCACGATCGAACGCCTGTATCGCGACGCCCCGTTCCTGTTGATCGGCGAGGGCACCTCCGAGATCCAGAAGACGGTCATAGCTCGCCGCTTGCTGGAGAAGTACAAGATCTAGAGCGCTCGAACCCCTTAGACTTCCCCCATGCGCTTGGGACTGGCTCTGCCTCACTACGACACCTCGCTCGGCGGCGCCCCTGCGTCGTGGGATGGAGTGAAGCGTGTCGCCCGGCTCGCGGAGGCATCGGGTTACGACTCCGTCTGGGTGTCCGACCATCTCTTTCTCGACTGGGGCAAGTACGGAGGATCGTCGGAACCGCAGGGGGCGCTCGAGTGCTGGACGACGATGGCTGGGCTGGCCGCGGCGACGGACCGCGTGCGGATCGGATCGATGGCGACCTGCAACGACTTCCGGAACCCCGGGCTGCTGGCGAAGATGGCGGCGACCCTCGATCTTCTCTCGGACGGCCGGATCGACATCGGGCTCGGCGCGGGGTGGCACGAGCCGGAGTACGTTGCGGCGGGCATCGAGTTCTCCAGCCCAGGCGAGCGCATCCGCCGCCTGGGCGAGTCGGTCGAGATCGTGGCCCGCTTGCTCGAAGGCGAGGATCTGGATTTCGACGGCGATCACTACAAGATGAAGGGCGCGGTCTGCCGCCCGGGGCCGCGGCAGGAACCTCGCCCCCCGATCTGGATCGGCGGGAAGGGAGATCTCCTGCTGCGGACGGCCGCGGCGGTCGCAGACGGCTGGAACTTCTCGTGGATCGGCTCGATCGAGACCTACCGGGACAGGGCCCGCTCCGCGGACCAGGCTTGCGATAAGGCGGGACGGGACCCCTCCGACCTTCGACGTTCGGTGGGGTGCTACGTCCTGGCGGGCACGGACGACGCCGACGCGCAACGCCGGTTCGAGCGGCTCCGGGAGCGAACCCCAACGGGGGTTCTGGGCGGAGTAGACGGGCGACCCGCAGTATCCTGGGACGAGTTCCGCGAGGGTCACATCGCCGGAGGCGTGAGTGAGGTGGTGGATCGCTTGGGGGAACTGGTCGATCTGGGCGTCGAGGAGGTCATCGCCGGCCTCGGTACGTTGCCATTCCAGGTCGCCGACGAAGAAGATATCGAGCTGGTCGGAACGGAAGTCGCTCCGGCGCTGAACGGAGGTGGGGCATGAATCTCCCAGGTGGAGCGGAATGGATCATCGTGCTGCTCATCCTTCTGCTGTTGTTCGGGGCGAAGAAACTCCCGCAACTGGCGCGATCGATGGGGCAGGCCGGCAAGGAGTTCAAGTCGGGCCTCAAGGACGGGTACAAGGAGCCTCCCCTCGAGGGACCGTGCCCCTTCTGCAAGGTCGAGGTTCCCGAAGATTCCAAGTTCTGTCCCGGCTGTGGCAAGAGAGCCGAAGACATAGTCGCCGAGAAGACTCGAGTGGAGCAAGAAGCCAAACCCAAGTCCGCCTAGAGGCTCGTCTCGCGCTCGGCCAACCTGGCTCCCCCAGGGAGGACTAGGGGGTCAGGACCACTTTCAGGGCCCTGCGGGAGCGGAAGAGCTCGTAGCCCTGTTCGGCCTCCTCGAGCGGGAGCCGGTGGGTGATCGCTGGCGCCGGATCGATCTCACCTTTCCCTACCGACAGGAGCGCGTCGTTCCAGTGTGCGTGGACGTTGGCCATGCCCGCGAAGCGCAGATCGAGACCTCGGATCCAGATCATCCCCATGGGCATCTCGTATCGCTCCGCGCCGTATACCCCGAGCACCACTACCCGGCCCCCATCGCGTACACATCGCAGCGAGGTCTTGAAGCCCTCGATCGACCCGACTGCGTCGACCGTGACGTCAGGAAGTGCACCACCCGTGGCCCTCTTCACGACGTCCTCCGGCTTGTCCCCTTTCAGATGCAGGGAGTCGAGGCCCATCACGTCCTTCGCGAACTTGGCTCTCTTCGGGTCGGTGTCCAGCACGATCACGCGTTCGGTTCCGGCGCGCCGGCAGGCGAGTGCGCAGAAGAGCCCGACGGGCCCGCCTCCCAATACGGCCACGACGTCGTCACGTGAGATGTCCGCAAGGGCGGCTCCGTAGAACCCCGTCGTCATGACGTCTCCGGCGAGCAGGGCCTCCTCGTCGCTCAAGCCGGACAGTGCCCCGTCGAGCGTCTTGAGGTTAAGGTCGGCATTCGGGACGCGGATGGCCTCGGCTTGGGCCCCGTCCAGATCGCCGGCGAGAGTTCCCAGACCCAGCGCCCTGCGCCTCGCACAGAAGTTGAAGCGCCCCGCGAGACACTCAGCGCACTCTCCGCATGCGATCAAGAAGGAACCCAGTACACGCGTTCCTTCGAAGCGCTTCTCTACGTCATCGCCGAGGTCGGTGATCAGGCCGACGAACTCGTGGCCGATGACCGCGCCCTCTCGCATCCCCGGGGTGGTTCCGTCGAGCAGGTGAAGATCCGATCCACAGATCGCTGTTCGACGCACCTGCACAACGGCGTCGGTCGACTCCTGGACCTGAGGATCTGGGACCTCGTCGACCTTGACTTTTCCTTTCGGTGCGCAAACGACCGCTTTCATTTGTTGTTCTCCTTCGTCGTGCTCGCGACCCGTTCTTGGGCCGCTACGGCGTAGGCCTCGCTGGTCTCGTATCCCACGTAGTGACGTCCCGCTTGGACGGCTGCGACGGCAGTGCTTCCCGATCCGATGAACGGATCGAGGACGAGATCGTCTGTGTACGTGTAGAGCTGGATAACGCGTTGTGGGAGAGCGACGGGAAAGGGGGCGGGGTGTCCGACACGCGTCGCCGACTCGGGAGCGATGTCCCACACAGACATGGTCGCTTCCAGGAACTCGTCCCTTTCGATCGTGCTCTCGCCTTTGCGCACGCGCTGGAAACGACCTTTCGAGAAGCACAGCAGGTACTCGTGCACGTCCCGGAAGATGGGGTTCGAAGCCGACTTCCACGATCCCCATGCGGTCGAGCCCCCGGCCGCCTTGCCCTTGCGCCAGATGACCTCCCCGCGCATCAAGAACCCGATGTCCTCCATCATCAGGACGACGCGGGAGGACAGCGAGATGTACGGGCGTCGCCCGAGGTTCGCCACGTTGACGACCGCCCGGCCCCCCGGCTCGAGGACGCGATACGTCTCGCTGAAGACCTTCCGGAGCAGTCCGAGGTAATCGTCGAAGCTGAGCTCCGAGTCGTATTCCTTGCCCACGTGGTAGGGGGGCGAGGTCATCATGAGGGCCACGGAGTTGTCGGCCAGCTCGGGCATGCTCTCGGCTGAGTGGACGTAGATCCGGTCGACGACCTCGTTCGTGCCCACGTCGGTCTCCTCCGACAGCACGGCGTTGGCCAGGTTCCGGGAATAAAAGGCCGATGCGTCGTGGTTCTCCCTATTTCCAGCGCCGAACGAGCGCGTTGCGGTGCCGGCGGTGGTCTTGCGCCTGGACGATGTGGGTTCGGGGGACATGGCCGCCTTATCGTGCCGCAGAAGGTCGGTGCTGGGAGGGCAATCGGTGCCGATGTGCTCGGCGAGGGCCGGCTCACACTGTAGACCGGTCCGTTCCGAGCGAGACTGGGCCCCATCGAGAGGCTTAACAACTATTGTAAGGTGCATACATGACGAACTTCCGGGATCTGCTCGAACAGGCCAAGTCGGAGATCGACGAGACGACCCCCGAGGAGGTCCGCCGGCGCCTCGAAGCAGGCGAGCGGCTCGAGGTGCTCGACGTGCGCGAGGACGACGAGGTCCAGCACGGGCTCGTTCCAGGAGCCCAGCACCTCTCCCGGTCACACTTCGAGAGCCGCGTCGAGGATGCGCTCCCGAACAAGGAGGCGCCGGTCGTCGTCTACTGCGCGAGCGGCGTGCGGAGCGTCTTCGCCGCCCGCACCCTTCAGGAGCTCGGCTACAGCAAGGTCGCCTCGATGAACGGCGGCTTCTCTCGCTGGAAGGACCTCGGCTACGACTATTCGATCCCCAAGGTGTTCGATGCGTCCCAGCGCGATCGCTACGCCCGGCACCTCATCCTTCCCGAGGTCGGCCTCGAGGGGCAGATGAAGTTGCTCGAAGCGAAGGTGTTGGTCATCGGAGCCGGTGGCCTCGGATCCCCTGCGCTCCTGTATCTCGCGGCCGCTGGGGTCGGCACTATCGGTGTGGTGGACTCTGACATCGTCGAGGCGAACAACCTGCAACGGCAAGTCGTGCACAACACCGACCGCATAGGCACCCCGAAGGCTCAGTCCGCGCGCGAGACGCTCACCAGACTGAATCCCGACGTGAAGGTCGTTGCACATGAGTTCAGGATCGACGCGTCGAACGCTCCCGAGCTCATCGCGGCATACGACGTGATCGTCGACGGCTCGGACAACTTCGACACCCGCTACGTGGTGAACGACGCGGCCGTCGCTCTGGGCAAGCCGGTGGTGCACGGCTCGATATTCCGGTTCGAGGGCATGCTGTCGACCTTCGTTCCCTACGAGGGCCCGTGCTACCGCTGTCTGTATCCGGCGGCGCCTCCTCCCGAGCTCGCGCCGAACTGCAGCGAGGCCGGCGTGCTGGGAGTGCTTCCGGGGATCGTCGGCACCCTCCAGGCGAATGAGGTCTTGAAGCTGATCGTGGGATACGGCGAACCACTCGTGGGCAGGCTTCTTACCTTCGATGCACAGACGACCCGTTTCGGCGAAGTGAAGGTCCGGCGCGATCCGAAGTGCCCGATCTGCGGCGAAGCCGCCGGCGATGACAGAGCCGCGGCCAACGTGACGAACGGCGCGGTGTTGGAGAAGGCAGGAACCCCGACCGCGTAGTCTCATTCGTGTGAAGGTCGTCGTCCTCGCCGATACGCACACCTCAGGGATGACGCGCGCCCTTCCAGCCAGCGCATGGCCCTACCTCGAGACCGCCGATCACGTCTTGCATGGAGGGGACGTGACCGATCCCGCGCTGTTGGACGAGATCGCTGCTCTAGCCCCGGTCACGGTCGTGATGGGGAACGTTGACGGTCTGGACGTCAAAGACTGGGGCGCCACCGAAGTCGCAGAGGTCGAGCTCGGTGGCATCCGGATAGCGATGCTGCACGACTCGGGGCCGAGGTCCGGACGTCGAGACCGGTTGAAGAAGCGCTTCCCCGACGCGCGGGTCGTCGTGTTTGGTCACTCCCACATGCTGGTCAACGAGGACGACGGGGAGTTGCTGTTGTTCAATCCCGGCAGCCCGACCTGGAAAAGACGAGCGCCCTTTCCTTCCATGGGCATCCTGTGGATCGAAAACGGTGGGGTAGAGGGCGAGGTCTTTCCCGCGTAGCCGTTGCGGATCGAGGCCGCATTGGTTATCAAGGACGCGTGCGGATCTATGATGCTGGTTCACTAGGGGACATCCTGGGTGTGTGGGCGCACCCCGATGATGAGAACTACGTCAGCGGCGGCATCATGGCGAGCGCCGCGCGGAACGGTCAGAGGGTGTTGTCGGTCACCGCCACGAGAGGCGAAGAGGGCAGCCAGGATCACGACCGATGGCCTCCGAAGGACATTCCACATATCCGAGAGGCGGAGCTCACCGCATCGCTGGCGGCCCTTGGCGTCGGCCCGCCAGTCTTCCTCGATTACCGCGACGGCGCGTGCGCGACCGCCGACGAGGAAGAAGCAGTCGAACGCCTGCGCCCCATCTTTGAGACGCACCAACCCGACACGATCTTGACCTTCGGACCGGACGGGCAGACTGGTCACCCGGACCACATCGCGGTGTACGCGTGGGCGACGACCGCGTTCCAGAGATACGCGAAGCAGGGTGCTCGCTTGTTCTACGCCGTGATGAGCACAGAATGGACAGAGCGGTTCCCCGAGGTTATGGATGACACCGACGTGTGGGGGCCGCACGGGCCGGCCTTGGCGCGGCCCGATGAGCTGGCGATCGATTTCTGGCTGACGGAGGAACTGCGGCCACTGAAAGAGGCGGCCACGCGCGCGCACGAGAGTCAGTTGGGGCAGATCGTCGAACGCTACGGGATCGAGCGGTTGCTGGAGTTCGGCACCGGCGAGTTCTTCACTCTCGTGGCGACCACCGAAAACTAGGGGTCGAGGACCCGCTCGATCCAAACGAAGGGGTCCTTCACCTCTGCGATCGAGGGCAGGTTGTCGGGCGCGGCCCACACCCGGTTGAGCGCGCTCAGGCCCCTCAGCTCGAGGATCGCCTTGCAGAAGGTGGCCCCCGAGATCTCGAGCTGACGATCCAGCGACACTCCGAGGATCGATGACAGCATCGCCTCGCCCTCGGACGGAGAGGCCTGCTGGCGCGCCATCCCCTCGGCGATGCGCGCTTCGTGTTCGGGCACGATCTGCGGTCCGACAACGCTCATGGTCTCGGCCCCGTAACCCTCGAGGACCGCAAGGAACGCTCTCATCCGGTCCAGCGCGGCGCGGTGCTTCTCAGTGGAGGCGATGGGCACGACGCCGTCTTGCCCCATCCCTTCCTGCATCGCCTCCGGACCGCGACTCTGAAGCTCCACCAGGCGCTGCTCGAGACCCTCGACGTCTATCTCGATCGCATCGACCACGTCGGTCAGCAGGCTCCGGAAGTAACGGCCCGCCCACGGTACGGAAATGATGACGAGATGGCGCGCCACGTCATGCGCGGCGATCCAGCGCCGGGACGCCGCTCGATCGAAGCCATAGTCCTGAGCCAGGGCGTCGAGGTTGGGCACGACGAAGAACAAGCGACCATCGTCCTCGCGCGGGATCGGGAAGTCGTATCTCCCCAGCGCCTCTTTCGATAGATGTCCGATCAGGGTGCCGACCTGCATCCCCATGAGCAATGGCCCCATCTGTCCCATCGCGGCCTGCATCGGGTTGACGCCGCCCTCAGCTTCTTCCGCACCGAGCCGGGCGAGCTCTGCGGTGAAGCGGACAGCCAGATGTTCGAGCAGCCACCGCCACCCGTCCATCGTCGAGGAGATCCACTGTGTTCTTCCGATGGCTTCCGGGCGGAGGGGTTCATCAAGGGGTAGTCGCGTGTAGCCGGAAATGAGGGTCTCTGCCTCGTGAACGGCATCCGCGAAGGCCCTCGTGTCGGAGGCTTCGACGGGCCGGTCCGCAGTGCCCTGCGCCGCGACCGCAACCGCGATCTGACGCGCGATCTCGAAGTTGATGGGTCCGTCGCCCGAGGAGAGGAGTTTCTGGATCTCCCGGAAAAGGGGGATGTCCCCGAAGGGTTCCTGAGTCATGTCCCCATCGTCGCGCAGTACGCTCTGAAGTCATGCCCGACGCTCACAAGCTCACGATCGCAGTAACCGGGGCCTCCGGCTACCTCGCCGGGCGGCTGATCGAGCATCTGGACGGCGATGACCGCATCGAACGCATCCTTGGCTTCGATCCGCGAGAGCCGGAGACGGCATCGAAGAAACTGGTGTTCGACCAACTGGACATCCGCAATGAATACCTCGCTCAACGGCTAGCGGGCGTTGACGTCGTCGTCCACCTGGCTTTCATCATGGACCCGATCAAAGACGAGTCCCGCATGCGCGATGTGAACGTCGCCGGAAGCCAGAACGTCTTTCGAAGTAGCGCCGAGGCGGGCGTGAAAAAGATCGTCTACACGTCGTCCGCAACCGTCTACGGGGCTCACCCCGACAACGACTTCCCATTAACCGAGGAGTCGCCGCTTCGAGCCAACCTCGACTTCTCGTATCCCGCCCACAAACTCGAAGTCGAATACGTGATCAAGGAATTCCGTCAAGAGTTCCCCGACATCACGATGACCGTGTTCAGGCCGGCGATCGTGTTCGGCTCCCACGTGGACAACGCGTGGTCGCACATGCTCGAGCTGCCGGTGGCCTTCGGGGTCCGAGGTCATGATCCACCGCTTCAATTCGTACACGAAGAGGATGTTGCTCGTGCTCTGCACCACGCTGTGGGCGCTAACCTGGATGGGCCATTCAATCTGGCCCCAGCGGACCACATCAGCGTCGACGAGATGCTCGCGATCATCGGACGGAAACGGATCAGCCTCGCGGAGCCGAGCGCCTACGGCATGGCCGAGAAGCTGTGGTCGGCGGGCTTGGGAGAAGCGCCGGCGGGGATGCTGCACTACCTCATGCATCCCTGGGTGGTCTCGCCCGCCAAGTTGGTGGCCACCGGTTTCCGGTGCGAACGATCCAGTACCGACGCGTTCGCAGAAACGGCCACAGCGTCGCGGCCCTACGTCAGGATCGGGAGATCGCGCGTGCGCAAGGACATGGCGCGTCGCGGCGCGCTTGCAGGGTTGATGTTGGGCGGAGCGGCGGTCGGTCTGAAGGCGGTCCGCTCGCGCAGCGACTAGCCTTCTGCGGGGGCGGGGTTGCGGCCTCTCAGCCTGGGGATCTTCATCTCCGCATGGGCCCAGCACTTCTCCCTCTTGTTGTACTGGGAGATAACGGTCGGGCATCCCTCGTGGGCACACACACGACCCTTCTCGGAACGCTTCGACGCGCGTGGAAGCTGTTGGGGACGACTACCCGCCATGGCGGGATCTCTCCTCACCGTATCGACCTCCCTCTAGGCCCGGCAGGGACTCCGGACCCTGACCTGTAGTCAAGCAAAGGGGAGATAAAGGACGGATAAAGGCTAGGGGATGCGGCCCGACCAGACCACGCCGAGGCCCGCGCCCAGCAAGGCGATCAGGGCTCCCGCCGCCGCGAAAGCGAACGTGACCTCCTGCTTGTCGTCCACGAAACCGATGCGCGACCCCAGGTCCTCGTAGATGCTGCGCAGGTCGTCTTCCGATGGCGCCGTGAACGATTCGGCTCCCGTGGTCTCGGCCATGGCAGCCAGTGTCTCGTAGTCGGGCGGGACCCTGATGACGCGCGGGATCCCCAGACGGTCCGGTACTTCCACCGTGCCTTCCGGAGTCCCCAAAGCGATCGTGTAGACGGGTATCCCGAGTTCGCTAGCGCGTTCGGCCGCCTCCAGAGGAGCGACCGCGCCGGAGGTGTTGTACCCATCCGAAAGCAAGACGATGGCGTCCAGCCGGTCCTTCGGGAGCGGCGTCCCGCCCGCTGATGGGCTCGGAGCTCCCGGCGCTTCGGAGGCGTTGGGACCCTGGGATGCCCCGGGTGGAGGTGTCGGGGCGGGTTCCTCATCCGACCGTCCGAGGTCGAGCGCCCGGTCCACGGCATCACCCATGGCCGTCGGTCCATCCGCGAGCAACGAATCGATGGATTCGATCACAGCCACTCGATCGGTCGTGGGTTGGTTCAGAATCTGTGCTTGCTCCGCGAACGAAACGACTCCTACCTGAAACTTGTCGGGGAGTTGATCGATGAAGGATCGCGCGGACTCCTGGGCGGCCGTGAGCCTGGTGGGCTCGACGTCGGTAGCCCGCATCGACCCCGACGCGTCCAAAGCCAAGACGATGGTCGCCTGCTCGCGCGGCACGCTGATCGTGGATTCCGGTCGCGCCATCCCCAAAAAAAGCGCACTCAGCGCGAGGAGGTAGAGCGCAGCGGGCACGTGACGTCGCCATGCCGGGCGAGTCGCAACCACCTTCGCAAGGACGTCGAGATTCGTGAACGAGACGCTCCAGCGCGCACGACGTCGCTGCGCCCAGAGATACAGGGCTATAAGGATCGGGATGATGAGAAGGATCAGGAGCCAGCCCGGCGACGCGAAACTCACGCTCGTCTCCGGCTGGTCAGGAACGCCGCCAGGATCCTTAGCCAATCCCCGGCAGTCGACAACGTTACGTGGTGCGCGCCCGCCCTACGCATGGCCTTGCGCACTTCCTCGCGCTCGCGCCTGGCCTCGCGTTCGAACCTTTCGCGAAGGACCCGGTCGCGGGTGTCGACCCGTACCTGCCTTCCTGTCTCGGGGTCGGCGAGGTAGACGTCGCCGATGTCTACGAGTCGTTGCTCACGGGGATCGACGATCTCGATAGCGAACACGTCGTTGCGATGAGCTAGTCGCCCCAGCGACCGAGCCCAGTCGAGGCCCCCCCGGAAGTCCGACACGACGAAGATGGCGGAGCGGGTGCGCATGGTTGCCTCGGCCTTCTGCAGGGCCGCCGCGAGGCCTACTCCGTCGGCGCTTGTCGGGCCTCTGCGCCTCAGGGTCAGCAACAAGCTCAGGAGCCCGGCGCGTCCCTGGCTGGGCCTCGTCATTTCGAGGGTCGCTCCACCGAAGGTCATCACACCCAATCGATTGGCGCGACGGGTTGCGATATGAGCCACGGCGAGGGAAACGCCCTCGGCCACGTCGGCCTTGCGCCGGTCGGCCGTTCCGAAAGCCATCGATGGTGAATCGTCCAGGACGAGCCACGTGGTCAGAGCTCGTTCGGCGTGATGAACGCGTACGTGAGTTTCGTTAGTTCGCGCGGTGACGTTCCACTCGATCAGGCGGACGTCGTCGCCGGGGACGTAGGTCCGGACCTGCGCAAGCTCGGTGCCCCCACCGAGAAGTACGGAACGGAAGTCGCCGGATAGCAAGCCGTCGACGCGACGCCGGACATCCATGTCCAGGGCGCGCAGCAGGGGTTCCGGCATCGTGCCCGGACCGGGCTGGTGCTTGGTTCGGACCACCTTTAGGCGGTCCCGACGATTCACGCGGTTTCGTGGCGGCTCAGCTGGACCGCCGGCGTGGGGATCTTCTGCAGGACCTGGTCGAGGATGGCATCCGGCGTCACTTCGTCGGCAAGAGCGTCGTAGGTCAAGACCAGACGGTGACGCAGGATGTCTTTCGCAAGGTCTCGGACGTCTTCCGGTAGCACGTAGCGGCGGGCGCGCAGAACCGCTAGTGCGCGTGCAGCGAGGATCAGATTGATGGACCCGCGCGGGCTGGCCCCGTATGCGATGTAATCCTGTAGATGGTCGAGCTCGTACCGGCCGGGCTGTCGGGTCGCCATCGTCAACGCGACGGCGTACTCGGAAACGAGTCGATCGACGAAGATCTCCGAGACTGTCTTCTGAAAGACAAGCAACTCGTCCGCGGTCAGAACCTGTTGTACCTCCGCCGGCTCGACCAAAGCACGCTGAACGACCGACATCTCCTCTGAGAAGTTCGGGTAGTCGACGACGATCTTCATCATGAAGCGGTCAACCTGTGCCTCGGGGAGGGGGTAGGTGCCTTCCGACTCGATCGGATTCTGCGTCGCCATGACGAGGAATGGCTCCTCCACTTCGTAGGTCGAGCCTCCGATCGTCACCTGCTTCTCTTGCATCACCTCGAGCAGCGCCGACTGGACCTTGGCGGGAGCGCGGTTGATCTCGTCGGCGAGGAGGAAGTTGCAGAACACCGGTCCGAGCTCGGTGTCGAAGTCGCCACTGTTCGCTCTATAGATGCGCGTGCCCACGAGGTCAGCGGGCACGAGGTCTGGGGTGAACTGAACCCTCTTGAAGCTGCCGCCGAGGACCTCGGCGAGCGTTTTCACGGTTAGCGTCTTGGCGAGCCCCGGTACGCCTTCGATCAGAACGTGTCCGCCCGCAAGGAGCGCCACGAAAACTCGCTCGAGCATCGCTTCCTGTCCGACGATTATCCGCTTCATCTCGAAGAGCGCGCTTTCGAGCGTGCTGCGAGCCCTGCCGGAATCGGACGGGCGCCCGACTGAAGGTTGCCTTTCGCTCATGTCGAGATTTCCTCCTGTGCTCGGTTCAGCGCCGTGCGAGTCGAACGTCTACGGTTTGGGGGCTCCCGTTTCGAAGGAACTCTAGGGTCACCGTCGTGCCGGGGTTCAACGCCTGGACGCGACCGGCCAGATCCGTCATGTCATCGACAGGGTTGCCATCGATGGCGGTGATGATGTCGCCCGGCTTCAGGCCGGCTCGATCCGCCGGTGTGCTCGGTTGGACCTCCGTGACGAGCACGCCACTCTCACCCGTCGAGGTCTCCGTCCCGCCCACCCCGAGGTAGCCGAACTGTGGGGTTCGGCCGTCCAGCAGCGCGTTGGCAACGGTGGCGGCCGTGTCTATCGGGATCGCGAACCCCACCCCCGCGCTGACGCCAGAATCGGAGGCGATCGCGTCGTTGATGCCGACCACCCGACCCTGGCGGTCCACGAGAGCTCCTCCGGAGTTGCCCGGATTGATCGGTGCATCGGTTTGGATCATGTTCGTAACCGATTCACCATTGTTTGTCACGATGCTGCGATCGAGGGCTGACACGATCCCGGACGTAACCGTCTGTTCGAGCCCGAACGGACTGCCGACAGCGACCGCAAGCTGGCCGACGCGCAGAGGAACCCCCGTTGCGAGCGTCGCCGGAACGAGGTTGCCCTCCTCGGCCAGGATGACCGCAACATCGGTCCCGTCGTGGGCTCCGATCACGCGGCCGTCCACCCGCTGCCCGTCAGCGAGGCGAACGGTGACCTCATCGGCGCCTTCGACCACGTGTGCGGCCGTGAGGATGAAGCCGTCCTCGTCGTAGACGATGCCCGATCCGAGTCCCGTGTCGGTCTCGATCTGCACCATCGATGGGAGCACGGCTTCGGCGACGGCGGCTACCGGCTCACGTCCGTTCCCGGTGACCGGCCCCGGACCAGCGACGGTCGAAACGCGTCCGTCCTCGTTGTCGGCGGGCGCGACCTGGGACCGGCCCAGCACATAGGCCGATCCCGCAAGCAGAAGGGCCACGAGGAAGAGAGAGATGATCCACCCGGGCCGGCGGGCCCAAGCCGCCTTCGGCGGTGCTTCGGGCTGGGGGGCAAGGGGTGAGGACGGCCTCAGGCCTCGCCGGACCCATTCGGGCGGATCGCCGCCGCCATACAGCGCGTCCGACCGGGCCGGGGGGGACCCATCGGGTGAACGCGGCTGCTTGTCGACGGCTGACATGTACCGAGGTTATGCGCTCACGGCTAAAGCCGAGGTAAAGAAATCGCCCTCCTATATGCCTGCCTGCGGTCCTACTATGAGTTCATGCGCATCCTGGTGGTGGAGGACGAACGGGATCTTGCCGATGCAGTCGCTCGGGGACTCGACCGGGAGGGATATGCGGTCGATGTGGCCTACGACGGCGACGAGGCGCTAGAGAAGATCTCGCTAAACGACTATGACTTGTTGTGTCTCGATATCAACCTGCCGAAGAGGAACGGCCGCGCGATCGCTCGGGCGGTCAAGGCGGAAGGGAGCAACGGGTCCCCGCGCGTTTTGATGCTGACGGCCCTGGGCGAGATCGAGGATCGTGTTGCTGGACTGGACGACGGTGCGGACGACTACCTCTCGAAGCCTTTCGATTTCGCCGAGCTCGCTGCCCGCGTGCGCGCGCTGCTGCGCCGCGACGGATCGTCATCGGGGGCACTGCTCCGTTGCGGAAGCATCGAGTTGGACACGACCCGCCACGAGGCCAAGCGCTTCGATCGATCTCTAAGATTGAGCCCCAAGGAGTTCGCTTTGCTCCGATACTTCATGAGCCGGCCGGGTGAGGCCTTGTCGCAGGAGGATCTGCTCGAACATGTGTGGGACGAGAATGCCGACCCCTTCACGCAAACCGTGCGGGTCACCGTCATGACACTGCGCCGGAAGCTCGTGGGGGGCGATGAGCGGCAACCTATCGAGACCGTAGTGGGCCGTGGTTATCGATTGCGAGAGGACGCGTGAGCGTCCGGGGGCAATGGCTCGATCGCCTGCCGGATTTCATGCGGTCCGCTCGGTTCCGGATGACGGTCCTCTATTCGACCGTCCTGTTCGTCCTCGCAGCCCTGTTGGTCGGCACGCTCTATTTCGCGTTGTTGATGTCGCTCGACGACTCGATGGTCCGGCCGGCGCGAGTGTCCGGATACGCCGACCTGAACCACGACGGAGTACTCGATGGTTCAGAGGTTCAGCTCGTTACCGATTTCCAGGAGCTCGTGCGCCTGGTGAACACGCAGACCCTCGAGAACCTCAAGAGCTACTCGTTCGCGGCTCTTGGCGTGCTCTTCGTGATCAGCCTCGGGGTGGGGTGGGTCGTGTCCGGTCGAACGCTCGCTCCGATCGGTCGCATCACCGACGTCGCCAATCACATCCAGGCGACGGACCTTTCGCAGAGGATCGAGCTCCAAGGGCCCTCGGACGAACTCAAGCGGCTGGCGGACACGTTCGACAGGATGCTCGCTCGTTTAGAGGACGCCTTCGCGATGCAGCGGCGCTTCGTCGCGGACGCATCCCATGAGTTGCGCAATCCCCTTGCGATCATCAAGACGAATCTCGACGTTGCCCTTGCCGATCCGGACGTGAGCAAAGAGGAGCTCGAGCGCGCCGGTTCGGTGGCCCGCCGTGCGACCGAACGAATGGCTTTACTCGTGGACGATCTCTTCGCTCTCGCGCGCCTCGATTCTCGTACCCCCGTCGGCGAGGATCTCTCGCTAACGGCACTCGTCGCGGAGGTCGGCGAGGAGCTCGAGGCCCTAGCCGTGAAGCATCGGTTGCGATTGCGAGCGGACTTTGCCGCCCAGGTGACGATCGAGGGTGACGAGGAAGGGCTCAAGCGCGCCGTAGCGAACCTCGTTGACAACGCTATCCGGTATGCGCCGGAAGACTCCGAGATCGTCCTCGCTGCCGGAGCCGAGGCGTCCTGGGCCTGGATCTCGGTGACGGATCAAGGTCCAGGGATCCCGGCCGAGCAGCAGGAGCGTGTATTCGACCGTTTCTGGAGGGCGGATGTCTCGCGCTCGCGCGACCGGGGAGGCACCGGATTGGGTCTCGCGATCGTGAGGCAGATCGCTCTTGCGCATCGCGGGAGCGTGCAACTCCTCTCCGAGCCGGGGCACGGCTCCACCTTCATCGTGTGGCTTCCCGTCCGAGCCGAAGAGGGCGTCCCCCTTCCGCCCGTTCCGAAGAAGAATCCTGGGCCAGAGACGCGGCCCGAGTCTAAGGTGGGACCGGAGCCGGTCGCTCTACCGCTTAAGCGACCTTTACCCCGGGTGTGATTGTTTCGTGCCGGTGAGCTTCGAATGGCCGTCCGTGCTCTGGGCGATGCTGGCGATCCCGCTGGTGCTGGTTGCCCTCTTCGTGTTTCAAGCGCGCCGCTCGGCGCGTGCGGAAGCGTTCGCCACCCCGCACATGATGCCGAACGTGGTGTCGGCCTCACCGCGGTGGAGGCGCTACATCCCCCTCGTCCTTTATTCGCTGGGTGCGCTCGCATTGATCTTGGCGGTCGCTCGTCCGCAGCGGGCCATGAGCGTTCCTCGCGAGCGCGCGACGGTCGTGCTCGCGATCGACTCCTCACGCTCGATGGAAGCCACCGACGTACTCCCGACCCGCCTCGAGGCGGCGAGGCGCGCAGCCCAGTCCTTCCTGGACGAACTGCCCTCCAGGTTCCAGGTCGGCGTAGTGACCTTCGCCCGTCGCGCTCAGGTTCTCAGCCGGCCCACGGTCGACCGCGTCGCGCTGCGGTCTGCGCTCGACGCTCTCAAACCCCAACCCGGCACCGCGATCGGTGACGGCCTCTCGGTGGCTCTCGACTCGCGCCCGGAGGGTCGGCGGGTGCCGATGGTCGTCGTCTTGCTGTCTGACGGCAACAACACTGCGGGCGTGGATCCCGTCGAGGCTGCAGAGCGGGCGCACGGGATGAACGTGAAGGTCTTCACCGTTTCGTTCGGTGGCGACGCATCTTCAAGCCGACCCGGCCAGGCGCCGGACGACCAGACCCTGCGGCAGGTCGCCGAGGCGGCGGATGGCGAGTTCTTCTCCGCTCCCACGGCCGCCGACCTGGAGAGGGTCTACGAGGATCTCGGCTCGAGCATCACACTGGTACGTGAGAACAGGGAGGTCACCACTGCGTTCGTCGGAGCCGGAGCGATTCTGCTGCTGCTGGGCGGCGGCGCCTCCGCCCTCTGGTTCAACCGGCTGCCGTAGGCGCTGTCAGGCCGGAAGCCAGCACCTTCCATGCTCTGCTACCCTCAGTGATGGCTCGGCCGCCTGCGGGAGGCGGCGAATCACCCAACGGGCCCTTCACGCACACATCACAAGCTGGGGCAAAGAGGTGAGCATTTGAGCGGTTTGACTCTGTTTTTCATCGTGGTCGCGTTCGCTGCGGCCGGGATCCTGAAACTCTGGATCCAGCAACGCCGGGAGAGGGGCAACGTGAGCTCGATCGAGGGCTTCCGATCGAGCCTCGAGAGACTGTCTACTCCCGAACCGGCCGAAGGGATCTGGAGCTCAGAGCCCACCCCCGAGGAGCGTCGCGTCGACATCCCCCGAGTGGCCACCCGGACGGGGTCGGATCGTCCCGAGAACCGGCCGTCGCCTCTGACACCGGAGCGGCGAGCCGCTGCCAAGCGTCGTATCGCCGACCGCCGGCGTGCCGCTCGCACCAGCGCCATCCATTAGTTCTTCCCCGAGCAAAGGACACATTTCTTGTCGCGCGACCTAGCGATCGATCTCGGCACCGCTAACACGCTGGTCTACCAGCGCCAGAAGGGCATCCTCTTCGCGGAGCCAACCGTGCTTGCTCTCAATAAGGAAACGGGGGCCGTGCTCGCGATGGGCGAGGAAGCATGGCAGATGATCGGCCGAACGCCGGGATACATCGTGGCGGTGCGGCCGTTGCGCTCCGGAGCGATCTCCGACTTCGACATCACCGAGAAACTCCTCCGCCTGATCATGCAGCGGTCGGGAGTCAATCGTTTCTCGCGTCCCAGGGTTCTCGTCTGTGTGCCCAGTGCCCTGACGGAGGTCGAACGCCGCGCGGTCGAAGAGGCGACACTATCGGCGGGTGCACGCTCCTGCTATCTCATCGAGGAGCCGATGGCGGCTGCGATCGGCGCCGGCCTTCCGGTCCACGAACCGACGGGCAACCTGGTGGTCGACGTAGGAGGCGGGACGAGCGAGGTCGCGTTGATCTCTCTCGGCGGGATCGTCACGAACACCGCCGTCCGGCTTGGTGGATTCGATCTCGATGCAGCGATCCAGAACTACGTCCGGCGTGAGTACGCGATGGCCATCGGCGAGCGAACGTCCGAGAGGATCAAGATCTCGATCGGTTCGGCATTTCCTCGCTCGAAAGAGGACAAGGCCGAACTTCGCGGCCGTGACCTCGCAACCGGTCTGCCCAAGAACGTCGTGATCACGTCGGAGGAGATACGCGAAGCGATAAACGAACAGATCCGCGGCATCCTGACCGCAACGATCGAGTGCATCGGTCAATCACCTCCCGATCTGGTTCAGGATGTCCTCACGAACGGCATCACATTGACCGGGGGCGGCGGCATGCTGTCTGGTTTGGACATGCTTCTCTCCCAAGAGGCCGAGGTCCCCGTTCACGTGACTCAGCAGCCTCTCGAGTCCGTCGTGATGGGAGCCGGCCGGTGCCTGGAGGCCTTCGACGAGGCCAAGTCCATCTTCTTGGGCGTCAAGCGCTAAAGCGCGTCGTAACGGTGGCTCTTTCGTAGGGTTGGGCTCACCATGAAAACGCCGCCAGAGGGACACCAACCTTCCCATCAGCCTCCGCCACCGCCGGCGCGGCGGCGGCTCGGCGGCGTCCGGACGACCTGGCTGATCGTCGGCGCCCTCGTAGCTGCTCTGGTGATCGGCGCGGCGTTCGTACTTCCGATCCCTTTGTTCTATGTTTTCGAGCCGGGTCCGGTCTTGGACGTTGAACGTCTCGTTCGCGTCCGCGACGGGCGAACGTATTCGTCGGAGGGCGGACTGTACCTAACCACGGTCGGGGTGGACGTAAGCGTCACATTTGTCGACCTGGTTCGCGCCGCCGTCGACGAGCATCGGGAAGTCATCCTCGAAAGCGACTACACCCAAGGCGCATCCGACCAAGAAGTGCTGCGCGCGGCTCGTCTCGAGATGGAGCAGTCACAACTCAATGCCAAGGAGGTTGCGTTGAGTGAACTCGGGCTGGCCAAGCCGACGGCCGGAGTGAAGGTAGTCGAGACGGTCGAAGAATCTCCGGCGGAGGGCAGGGTCGCGCCCGACGATCTGCTACTGGCGGTGGACGGCAAGCCCGTTTGCGGGCCGATGGACGTGTCCACGCTGCTGGCCGATCGCGAGGTGGGGGACGAGGTGTCGATCACGATCCGCCACCGGGATCGCAAGCGAACCTTCGATGTCGCCACGGCAGAGAACCCACAACTACCCGGGCAGCCGTTCCTTGGCGTCCAGCTCGAGCAACTAGAGCGTGACTTCGAGGCGGGTGAGGAGATCGAGTTCAAGACGGGACGTATCGGCGGGCCCTCCGCGGGCCTGCTGATGTCGCTGGCGCTTTATGACCAGCTCACTCCAGAGGACATCACGGCCGGACGCGACATCGCGGGGACGGGCACGATCGCCTGTAACGGAAGCGTGGGGCCGATCGGCGGCGTCGGGCTGAAGGTCGCCGCCGCAGAGGCGAAGGGCGTGGATGTCTTCCTGGCTCCGGTGGGCGATTTCGAGGAGGCCCAAAGAGTGGCGACCGAGATCGAGGTGGTTTCGATCGCGACCTTCGACGACGCGGTCCGTTACCTGGAAGGGTTGAAATAGGCCCGGCCTGAGGGCTGCGTGGGACACTGGGACGGATGTCCACAAGCTTTATGACGGTCCCAATCCACTTCACCGTCGAGTTCCTCGGGTTCCTGGTGATGGCCGGGGGAGCACTGGTGGTCTTGCTTCGCCCATTGCTGCTACCGGGCGGGCGGACCAACAGATGGATGGCCGCCCTGGGGATGACAACGCTCGCCGCCGGCCAGGTGCTCCACGGCGGCGCGTTCCTGGACTCCGACGGCGACCTGGCTTTCGTCCTCATCCGTACGATCGGTTTTCTCCTCCTGTTGCTCGGAGTTGCTCGCAGTGCCACCATCACCGCTGCCCCTGCAGGCGTGACGATCACCGACCCGGTACTGGTCGCGCCGTCCGTTGTAGCCCTTCTTGTGGCGGTCGTCTCGATGCAGAGGTCGTTCCGCGGCGCGTCGCGCACGCTTCGAAGACTCTCGCTCGCAACCTTTCTGCTGGCTCTTGCCGAGGCACTTACTGGACTCTCATCACGGGGCGCGTTCGGGGTGGGGACCGTGGATGGTTACGCCTACGCAGCTCATACCGTCAAGGCGCTCGGCTATCTCGCCGTCGCCACCTGGCTGTGGGCTGGGATGCGGTCGAGTATCCGGTCGCGTTACGTCGCCTCGTTCGCGGCTCTCCTCGTGATAGTCGTACTGGCGTTGTCTTCCGCCCTTACCGGCGTGATCTCCAGCAACGTGCAACAGGGTGAGCTCGAACGGGTCAAGAACCAGGCCGAGAACGCAGCCGCCGATCTCTCCGGGGTAGAAGCGCGCGAGCTCACCAACGATGCTCTGACGATCGCTTTGCTGCCGACGGTCCGGGATGCCTTCCGGACGGGCCAAGGCCTTCGAAAGCTCGCAAGCACGCTGACTCGCTCTGAAGTGTTCGAGGCAGACTTCACCGTGTTGATGAACCCGCGCGGGAAGGTCCTTGCGTTTGCCGGCAAGGGACCCCAGAACGGAAGTGACAAGAGGGGTGCTTTCTCGACCGCGCACCTACTCCGAGTGCAATCCTCGCCGGCGGTTACCGAGGCGGCCGGGCCCGTCGAGGTAACGTTCGGGTTAACGCGGCTCAAGGAGACGTTGGCGAGCATCGCCGCCGTAGACATCACCTCTCGCGCCTCCGGCGCGACCGGGCTCCTGGCGGTGGGCAGGTTCATCGACGACCGCTCTATCGAAGAGATCTCAGCGCGCGTCGCGCCCACTCGCGCTTCGCTCGTGGTCGACCGGCGGGTGGTTGCCACCGAGCTGCGCCGCGCCCCCGCAAGGATCGTTCCTGCCGAGCTGAACCAGGCGCTTATCGAGGGGAACGTCGAGACGAGTGAGCAGGTGCTCGGAGGCCGTTCCTACCTAAGCGCATTCGTTCCCTTGGGCGAGGACGGAAAAGGGTCAACCGATTCCGTATTGGTCATGTCCTCTCCCTCGCGCATCGCGGCGGAGACGCGTGAAGGTGTGACTAGGATCCTCTTCCTGGTGACGTTCGGGGTCGGGCTGATCGCATTGGCGCTGGCATGGTTGTCGGGGCTGCGCATCACTCGCCCGATCCAGAGGTTGACCCAAACCGCGGAGGCTGTGCGTGAGGGGGATCTGAATGCTCGTTCGGACATCAAGAGCGACGACGAGGTCGGACGGCTCGGGACAACGTTCAACGAGATGACTGCGTCTCTCCTCAGCTTGACCGGGGACCTGCGGGAGGCCGCCGCTGAGGAGCAGCGGCTCCGCACTCGCATCGAAACGATCATGGAGTCGATGGCGGACGGGTTGGTCGCTGTGGGCGCGGATGGGAAGGTCCTTGCCTTCAACCCGGAGGCGGAGAGGCTGACGGGCGTGCGCGCCGACGCAGCTATCGGGGCCGCGGTCGAACAGGTCCTGGTCACGAGCACCGGCGACGGGGACAGGAGCTCCTTGATCCTCGCGGACCTGCAGGAGGGCGTCCCGCTGGAGGTCCTGTTGGTGCGCCCAGACGACGAGAAGATACCGATCGCGATAACTACAGCTTTCCTCCACGACGACGATGACGACGTGGTTGGAGCAGTAGCCGTGTTGCGCGACGTCACCCGAGAGCGTGAGGTCGAACGGATGAAGTCCGAGTTCCTGTCCAACATCTCGCACGAGCTGCGAACTCCACTGACACCGATCCGTGGATACGCGGAGATCCTCGGGCGTCCCGACGTACCTCGGGAGAAGGCGGCGAAATTCGCACGTGGCATCGTGGACTCCACCGCACGGCTCGAACGGATCGTGGAGCTGCTGCTCGACTTCTCGGCCCTCGAGGCAGGTCGCCTCCAGCCTCGGAACCGGCCGGTGCCGATGGAGCAGGTGATCGGTGCCCTGGCTGAAAAATGGTCCGGGCGGAGCTCGCGTCACGAGGTCGTGGCCGAGGTCGAAGGGGCCTTACCGGAGGTGATCGGCGACGAACGTCTTCTGCGCCGCAGTCTCGAGGAGGTCCTCGACAACGCGATCAAGTTCTCGCCCGACGGAGGCACGATACGACTCGCCGCCAGGGCGGATGAGAACGGCCGTCTTGTTCCGCGCGATCGTCGAGACGATCGCAGCCCCTTTCGAAGCGGCATCGAGCTCACGATCGCGGACGAGGGGATCGGCATCGCGGCGGAGGACCTTCCCAAGATCTTTTCTGACTTCCACCAGCTGGATGGGTCGGCAACCCGGACCTATGGTGGCCTGGGCCTGGGTTTGGCGTTCGTTCAGCGCATAATCGAGGCTCACAGCGGTTCCGTAGAGGTCGAGAGCGTGGTGGACCGGGGCACGGTGGTGAAGATCTTGATCCCGGCCCGCGGCGCGACGAACAGTAGGGCGCTTTAGGCTGGCAGAGCGATTCAAGCCACCCAGAGGACGAACCGACAATCGGGCAGGGGATGAAGAAAACAGCCGCCGCAATCGTCATCTGCTTGCTGTCCGCCGGGTGCGGACTCTTTTCGGATTCCGGCTCGCTGGCCGAGATGACCGTCAAGAGGAGCTCCGGTTCGGTTTCGATCCAGCGCGGCGATGAGACCTTCGACGTCGTCGACACCGCCTCGCTGGAGCCGGGAGACATCATCACGACGGAAGGCGACGCCCGAGCCGAGCTGCGGCTCGAGGGTGAACGAGCTGTCGGACTGCGCGGCCTTGGGGAGTTCCGTGTGGGAGACGGACGAAGCCTCGAGTCCCTCGATGGAGGCCGGCTACTCGCGCGCGTTGGCGAGACGACGAGGATCCTGGTCGGCGATGTCAGCCTGATCTCGTCGAAAGGAACCTTCAGGGTTGACCGTGGTCGAGCCTCTGCGCGCGTCGGCACGTATAGAGGCGCCGTGAGGTTAGAGGCTCCGGGACAGGATGCCGTCGCGGTCGAGGCCCTGCATCAGGCTTCGTTCACCGCCGGAAAGTTGCTGCGGGCGAAGCCTTATCGCATGTCCTACGCGGACCCCTGGGACGCGCTACTGCTCTCTGACGTGATCCGCCTGGACAAAGAGGTGAACAGCCTGGGCGTTGCCGTGTCACGACAGATCGGCCGGGGCCGCCTCAACGTGGAATATTTCCGCCGCCTGGCCGAGCATGACGTCGGCTTCGTGCGCCGGTACATGTCGTCCTCGAACGCCGACCTCTTGATCGGCTTCGCGATAGCTCGTTCGGTCGATACGGGCCTGCCGAGCGCGTTCAAGCGTGCGTTCAAGTTGTTCGAAGACGGAGCGCAGTGGGGAGTCGCCGCCACGCTTCTGGGAGCACGACCGGATGCCGTTGTAGCGAGCCTCGAGAAGAGCATCCTCTCCACGGGCGCGCTTGCCGCCGCCCTCGGAGAGGGCGCCGGTGATAGCCGCAACGGGCCCCTAGCGGCTTCGAGCGGAGCTTCGGCGTCGGGGACTTCACCCACCCAGTCGGCCTCCTCTACGTCGAGTGTCGGCGGGTCCCCAAGCACCGGCTCGGGTGGCTCGGGAGGCGACGATGGTGGAGGCGGTAGTGGTAGCGGCGGTGGTGGTAGCGGTGGTAGCGGCGGTGGCGATGATGGGGGCTGTGACAACCTCGTGGATTGCTCCATCGAGAAACTTCCCCTGCCGAGCACATCGCCACTGCTTGACGAGTTGCCCCTCGACGGCACGGGGCTTCCATGATCGGTCGACGGCCGGTGGTCCTCGTCGCGGAGGACGATCCGAGCGTTCGCCTGACGCTGCAGTTCATCCTCGAGTTCGAGGGATTCGAGGTTCTTTTCGCCGAGAACGGAGTGGAAGCTCTGGCCGTTGCGCGCAGCTCCTTGCCCGACTTGATCCTGCTGGACCAGCTGATGCCCCGGATGGGGGGGAAGCAGGTTCTCGGACACCTGCGGGGAGCGAACGAGACCAGCGAGATCCCCGTATTCGTCATGACCGGGATGGAACTCGATTCCTCACCCGAATGGGAGGGCGTGACTTTCGTCGGAAAGCCCTTCGATCCGGAGTACCTGGTGGACCGGATCAGGAACGTGTTGGAGTCTGTTAACTGAACAACCCGCTACGCTGATTCCCATGGTTCTCAAAGGCACCCCGCGCCGGGCGCGCAGAAGGCGCGGGATCATCATCGCTCTGATCGTGATCTTTCTCCTTACCGCAACCTCTGTGGCGCGCTTCTACACCGACTTTCTCTGGTTTCAGGAGGTCGGCATAGAGTCCGTCCTCTGGAAGGGCATCGGGACGCAGCTGCTGCTCGGCATCATCGTCGGCGGGCTCGTTGCCTCCGTGCTGTGGCTGAATCTGTTCCTCGTCTCCAAGATCGCTCCCTCTTATCGGATTCCTCGGTTCGAGGTCGTGGGGCGAGAGGATCCGTTGGAGCGGTATCGGGAGAGCCTTCTTCCCTATGCGCGGTGGATGCGTCTCGGCATCCCGTTGTTCGTCGGTTTGTTGGCCGGATTCGGTGCAAGCGCCTCGTGGCGGACGTTCCTACTATGGGTCAATCGTGTGAGCTTTGGGCGGACCGACCCTCAGTTCAACAAGGACATCGGCTTCTACTTCTTCGAACTGCCGTTCTTCGACAACATCCTGTCGTGGCTGTGGTTCGCGTTGATCGCGTCGCTACTGCTCGTCATCGCAGCCCACTTCCTCTACGGCTCGATCCGGCCGGATGCGGGCTGGTCGGGCGTCGCTTCTGGAGCCCTCGCACACATCTCCGTTCTCCTCGGGCTTCTGGCTCTCGTAAAGGCGGCTTCCTACTACCTAGGTCGATACCAGCTGAACTTCTCGAGCAGGGGCGCCGTCACGGGGGCCAGCTACACGGACGTCAACGCTCAGCTTCTCGCGCTGAACCTGCTCATCATCATCTCGATCATCTCCGCCGTCCTCTTCCTCGTGAACATCCGCGTTCGCCGCCTGATCCTCCCCGCGGCCGCTGTGGGGGTATGGCTCCTCGTGGTGGTGCTCGCCGGAGGCGTCTTCCCGTGGTGGGTGCAACGCTTCTCGGTCGCCCCCCAAGAGCCCGTACGGGAAGCCCCGTTCATCGAGCGCAACATCGCTGCGACGCAGGAGGCGTTCGGCATCACCGACGTTCGATCGACAACCTACGCGGCCAACGCAACCCTCGACGGCGAGGACATCGCTAACAACGATGCGGTTCTACAGAACGTCCGGCTGTGGGATCCGGGCGTGTTAAAGCTCGCATACTCACAGTTGCAGGCGCTGCAGCCCTATTACCACTTCGACGACGTCGACATCGATCGCTACGAGGTCGGCGGCGAGATGAGGCAGGTGTTGCTGTCTCCACGGGAGTTACTCCTCGACGATATCCCTGCGGAGTCACAGACGTGGTCGAACCTGCATCTTCAGTTCACTCACGGGTACGGGCTCGTAGCGAGCCTCGCCAACGAGACGTCGACGGCGGGACAACCGGACTTCATCGTGAAGAACGTGCCGGGAGAGGTCGACGAGGAAGCCTCCGCCCTCGACGTCGAGCAACCTGGTCTCTATTTCGGGGAGGCCTTCACCCCGAGCGAGTACTCCGTAGTCAATTCCGCCCAAGAGGAGCTCGATTTCCCCACGGCTTCTGGTCCGGAGCGAACGCAGTACGAGGGTCAAGGCGGGATCAACATCGGGAGCCCCCTGCGTAAGTTCGCGTTTGCGGTGCGAGAAGGTGATCCGAATCTCGTGCTGTCCAGCCTCATCGAGAGCGAATCCAGGATCTTGATCTACCGAAACGTGCGGGATCGGGTTCTGCGCGCCGCACCGTTCCTATCGCTTGACTCCGACCCCTATCTGGCGGCCGTGGACGGGCGCCTCGTGTGGATCATCGATGCGTACACCTCCAGTCCCTGGTATCCGTATGGACAGCGTTTCGACCTGGATCAGATCGTCGGGAGCGTTGAGGAAGGGGCGCTTAGTGGGAGCGTCAACTACATCCGTAACTCCGTAAAGGTCGTCGTCGACGCGTACGAGGGGACGATGGACTTCCACATCGTGGACGACGAAGATCCGTTGATCCAGGCGTGGAGCAAGGCGTTCCCCGACCTGTTCAACGCCGAGGAGCCGAGCGAGGACCTGCAGGCGCACTTCCGCTACCCCGAGGATCTCTTCAAGGTGCAGTCCGAGGTCTACCTGACGTATCACATCACCGACCCGCAGGACTTCTACGCGAAGGATGACGCCTGGTCCATCCCTCGAAACGCCTTTCACGAGGGAAGCCAGGCTGTCGAGGTCGAGACGTTGGTGCAGCCGAAGTACTTGTTGTTCCAACTGCCTGAAGAGACGGAGCAAGAATTCGTGCTGACGCAGCCGTTCACTCCCAGGGCGCGCAACAACATGATCTCGATGATGGTGGCGCGTTCCGATCCGGAGAACTACGGAGAGCTCGTGAACCTGCAGTTTCCCCGATCGCGACAGATCGCCGGCCCCATCCAGATCGACAACCTCATCAACCAGGACGTCGAGATATCTCAGACGCTCTCGTTGCTGCGACAGCGTGGCTCCAACGTCGACTTCGGGGCCCTGGTGATCCTGCCTCTCGAGGACTCGTTGTTGTACATCCAGCCGATCTTCGTGACGGCCGAGGATGGCGGGATCCCCGAGCTCAAGCGCGTGGCGATGGTGATCGGAGAGGAAGTCGCCTTCGAGGTGTCCTTCGAGGAGGCCCTGAAACAGTTGTTCGACCTCGAGGCCCCGGCGCCGCCCGAAACACCCACGCCGCCGACCGACCCGGGGCCGGGACCGGGGGAGGAGCCGCCTACGACCGGCGGCCAGGGCGAGCTCGAGCGGATCGTCGACGAAGCCGGGCGCGTTTACGAGCAGGCCCAGGAGGCGCTGACTGATGGAGACTTCGAAACCTACGGCCGGTTGGTGGAACGCCTGGGCCGCCTCTTGCAGCGCGCGAGCGACCTGTCCCAGTAGCGCTAGCAGGCTCGAGCGGCCTTCAGCTACGAGCCGGTGGGTCCCGGGCAGTCGGCCCTGCGGTAATCCGAGGTCAGGTGCGGGTATTGCGTTTCCCAGTAGGCGTTCGCTAGGCGCGTTGCTGAGTCGGGGATGCTCCGAGCGCCCGAGCCATCTCCGCATCCCTCTGAACCGCGATGCATTCCCGTCTCGGGCTCGCTCGTCACTCCGCTCATGTGGATCGCCTCATGCGTGAGCGTGTGGACCGCGACGATCTGCTCTGTGCTCGGCGACTCCTTGTCGGATCTCATATAGGCGGGACAGCTCGCGACACTGTTGCCACTTGATGAGAGCCTTGCATTCCGGAACGCCGTCGGGGCCAAAGGCGACGTATCCGAACTCCGCACCGGCATCGACGAACGCGCCCCCGAAACCCTGGCACTCGACCTCGACCGGGACCCCCACGACATTCGAGGCTGCGGAGCTGATGCGACTCTCGATCCAGGTCCGTAGGGCCAGCGGTGTCAGGAGAGCCAACCCGGCGACGACCAGGACGATGATCCACGTCCGTGGGAAGTCCACTCGCCTCCCGAGGGAGTCGATCCAGACGATGAACGCCGCCCCCGCGAGACACAAGAGTCCGAGCCAGTGTATGTGAAGCCACACTAAGTCTGGTCGTTCCGCCACCCTTGATTCCGGGGCCCTTGAGTCGGCCTCGCGGCCGATGACGATGGATGTCCCGAGTCCACGACGTCCGTGTCGCTCAATCTTCGGCGTCATCTGCGGGCGGGCGGAACGGTCGGTGCTGAGGAGTTCCCCCCTTGCGAGGGCGGCGCCACGGTCAAGATCCAGAAGCGTCGTGCGAACGGTTCCTGGGCGACGATGAAAACCCTGACGGCTTCGGCCTTTGGCGCCTACGGGAGCAAGATCCCCGATCGGGCGGGGAAGTACCGTGCGGTGGTTCCGGCCCGCAACGAGCCGGATGGATGGATCTGCGGAGGCAGAAGTCGGCCACCCGGACTCACCGCCACTGAGTTGCCTGGCTCTGCCCTGCTCTCGGGATTGGTATGTTCGGGGGGCAGGGTGGAGCAGTCTGGTAGCTCGCCGGGCTCATAACCCGGAGGTCGCGGGTTCAAATCCCGCCCCTGCAACCAAAAGCCCCTGTTACCAGGGGCTTTTGGCTTTCCCAGGACTTTTCCGCGGAAGCGATTTGCTAACCCGTTTGCTAACGGCTCCTCATCGAGAGCCTCATCGAGAGTCCCACAAGCGGCGTCTGCGCTCTGTCAGGCCACGGTCACGAAATCGGAGACGGCCTGGAAGCTCACTCGCACTTTAGATTGGGACGCGGTCGGCGGGGCGAACCTGCGGCCTGCCGACCCGGCGTTTGAGCACGTGAAGCTCGTGGCGCAGCACCTGGAGCTCGACCTCCGCCTCGGCTGGGCGAGATCAACGCGCCTACCCTCCTCACCTCAGGCCTTCGCTTCATGGCGAAAACAGCCGAGGCTGCCCAGCCTTCTTCAGCGCCGCTATTG
>Ga0136614_10000110_pt1 | contig 31584 bp, 35 predicted proteins | sample AntDrymUQ2792106_2_FD_106643 | JGI IMG/M metagenome (GOLD analysis project Ga0136614, IMG submission 106643) | Polar desert sand microbial communities from Dry Valleys, Antarctica - metaG UQ279 (21.06) | ecosystem: Environmental > Terrestrial > Soil > Desert | place: Antarctica: Dry Valley... | reverse complement strand
CGGCGCCGCGGCGCCGGGTCTCGAAGTAGTCGCGCCCGTCGAACTTGGTGACGTGGAGGCCGCGGATCCCCATCACCATCTCGGAGATCGGCGCCGGCGCCTGGTCGCCCGCTCGCACCGAGATCGCGTAGCCGTTGTCGGCGACGACGAAGAGCACGGGCAGGCCGAGGCGGGCGGCGGTGCTCACGCTCTCCCAGAACTCGCCCTCGGAGCACGCGCCCTCGCCCAGCGACACATAGGTGACCTCGTCACCGTGGGCGGAGCAGCCGGGAAGGTCGCGGCGGGCGATGTAGCGCGCCGCTTCGGCGCACCCGACCGCGGGCAGGCACTGGCTGCCGGTCGGGCTGCTCTGCGTGACGACGTGGCGGGCGCGGTCGCCCCAGTGGCACGGCATCTGTCGACCCGCCGACGCGGGGTCGTCGGCCGACCCCACCGCCTGGAGCAGGATGTCGAGCGGGGTGACGCCGAGGCCGAGCATCAGGGCGCGGTCGCGGTAGTAGGGGAAGAACCAGTCGTACCCGGCGCGCAGCGAGCGGGCCAGGCCGAGGAGCAGCGCCTCGTGCCCGGCGCCCGAGATCTGGAAGAACACCTGACTCTGCTGCCGCAGCGTGATCTCGCGGTCGTCGAGCGCGCGGGAGATGCAGGCCAGGCGGAAGTCGGTGACGGCCTCGTCGAGCGCGAACCCGTTGTGTCCGTTGTGCCCGGTGCGCCGTTCCCGGAGCTTCATGCCCTCCACCGTCTGGTGTCGTCGCGTCTGGTGTCGTCGCCCGCCGCTCGGAGGATACCGTCGCCAGTGTGACGGAGGACGCAACCCGGGTACTGCCGTGGCGCGAGCGTCCTCCCCGGCTCACCCGCGAGCACGTGCTGGAGATCGTGACTGCTCGAAACGCACGGCCAGGCTCTGAGGGGGCGAGTGAGAGCACCGGGGAGGAGGAGATCGTCCCCTTCTCTCCGGTGCGGAAGCGCATCGCCGAGCACATGGTGGGTTCGCTGGCCACCGTGCCCCACGCCGGCATCGTCGTGGAGGTCGACTTCGAAGCGGTGGGACGGATCCGGCGGGCGCACTCCGGTCTCTCCTATCTCCCGTTCGTCGCCCGAGCGGTCGTCGATGCGATCGCCGACTTTCCCCGCGTCAACGCGTCGGTCGGCGACGACGAGCTCGTCGTCCATTCCGACGTGCACCTTGGGATCGCGGTCGACCTCGACTTCCAGGGGTTGATCGTGCCCGTCGTGCACGACGCCGGCACCAAGCGACTCGAGGCGATCGCGGCGGAGATCACCGATCTCGCCGACCGGGCGCGGCACCGTCGCCTCTCGCCCGACGACGTGGGGGGCGGGACGTTCACGATCACCAACCCGGGCCCGTACGGCACCGCCATCTCGGTCCCGGTGATCAACCAGCCCGAGGTGGCGATCCTCGCCACCGACCGGGTGGCGTTGCGGCCGGTGGTCGTCGAGGACGAGGACGGCGCGAGCATGGCGGTGCACCCGATCGGGCGGCTCACGCTCAGCTTCGACCACCGGGCGTTCGATGGCGCGTACGCGGCCGCGTTCCTCGGGCGCGTCCGGGAGATCCTCGAGGCGCGCGACTGGGACACCGAGCTTTGAGCCGCCGATGACGCCTCGGACCGCGATGGGCCTCCTCTTCTACCCCCGCGGTGGGTCCGCCCAGGTCGTGCGCTACCTCGCGGCCGCCCTCCCGCACGCCGGCTGGCAGGCGTCGGTGTACTGCGGCTCGCTGGGACCGCCGGGCGCGGAGTCGAACGCGGCCACCTTCTTCTCCGGGCTCGACGTGCACGCCCTCGACTACGGGCCCGCCATCGCCGCCTTCGAGCGCGGCGACGATCCCCTGCTCGCCGACCCGCCGCTGCACCCGTCGTACGAGGAGCGGGCGGGCGCCCCCGACCCGATACTCGCCGCGGTCGACCCCGCCCGCCTCGACCGCCAGGTGGAGGCGTGGCTGCGCCTGTTCGAGCGGGGCGACGCCGGCGAGAGCGCGCTGTTCCACCTGCACCACCTCACCCCGCAGCACGAGGCGGTCGCGGTGCGCTGGCCCGACCATCCCGTGGTCGGCCACCTGCACGGCACCGAGATGAAGATGCTCGACGCCATCGAGGAAGGAGCGCCGTGGTCTCACGGCGCGTTCTGGGCCGACGCCATGCGGCGATGGGCGCACCGGTGCCAGCGCGTCATCGTGATCTCCCCCCACGACCGCGATGAAGCGGCGCGGCTCCTCGACGTCGAGGCCGAGTGGATCCCCAACGGCGTCGACACCGATCTCTTCGACGCTCGCCCGCTCGACCCCGACGAACGGCGCCGGCTCTGGCGCAAATGGCTGGTGGACGAACCGCGGGGATGGAAAGAGGGCGGCGAGCCCGGCAGCGTGCGCTACGGCGAGAGCGTGCTCGACCGGCTCGTCGACGGCTCGGGCGTAGCGGCGCCGACGGTGTTGCTCTTCGTCGGCCGCTTTCTCGGTTTCAAACGGGTGCCGCTGCTGGTGCGTGCCTACGCACGCGCCCGGCCTCGATTCCCGACGCCGGCGCCCCTGGTGATCTGGGGTGGCAGCCCGGGCGAGTACGAAGGGGAGCACCCGCACACGGTCGCGGTGAACGAGGGCGTCGCCGACGACGTGATCTTCGTCGGGTGGCGCGGTCACGACGAGCTGCCGTCTGGGCTGGCGTGCGCCGACGCGATGGTGGCGCCGTCGGTCGACGAGCCGTTCGGGCAGGTGTTCCTGGAGGCCATGGCGTGCGGGCTCCCGGTGGTCACGACCGCGACCGGCGGTCCGCTCTCGTTCGTGAACACCGAACCCGACAAGCCCAACGGGTGGCTGGTGGAGCCGGACGACGAGGCCGCGCTCGCCGACGGGCTCGTCGAGCTCGTCGCCAACGTCGAGGAGCGCCGAGCGCGCGGTCGCAACGCCTACGAGCACGTTCGCGCCCACTACTCGTGGCGCGCCCTCGCCTCCCGCTTCACCGACTGCTACGAGAGCGCGCTCAGCGGGAGCGGTGGAGCTGGAGGGATAGCCGCTCCATGAGCCGGCCGTAGCCGGCGAGCTCGGTGGCGGCGCCGGGTGGGCCGCCGGGGGCGTTGCGGTAGGCGGGGATGCCCACCGACGTGACCAGCATGCACGACGCGCGCGTGCTGAAGAACTCCGACACCGCCTCGTCGAAGAACGTGAGCCCGGTGGCGCCGAAGCCGAGCGCGAACGCGGCCAGACTGAGCCGCCCGGCGGCGATGCCCGCCTCGAGCTGGGCGGCGCGGTAGCCCCGGGCACCGAGGGCGCCGAGCACGGTGTCGAGGTCGGCGCAGTGGAACGTGGTGAACGCGGAGTCGCCGCCGAGGGGCTGGCGGAGGCAGAGCAGCTGCGCTTCGGGGCGGTAATCGCCGAGGTGCACCACTTCGAGCTGGCGGCGCTCGGGCCGCCACCGGTACGCGCCCGGCTCCACGCCCTCGATCCCGTGCACCGACAGGAAGTGCTGGAGCAGCGTCCGGCCCTGGCCGGCGAAGTCGCACGGGACCGGCCGCGTCGCCATGCCCATGCCCCAGTCGAGGAGCGCGCGCGGCGCGGGGTCGGGGCGCATGATCCGCGTGGATCCCCGCCGGAGGATCATGTCTTCGACCGGCGGCAGCTCGCGCGGCGCGGGCACTTCGGGTGTGGCCGGTTCGTCGAGCTCCGCGGCTGCGACCCGCCACTTGCCGACGTCGGCGACGATGCCGGCGCGCTGCGTCGCCTCGATGAGCGGAAAATCGATGGGGTGGGGGGAGATGGGCTCGGTCGCGAGCGAAAGGGGCGTGTCGACCGACCAGTCGGGCGCCCGATCACTCCCGAACGTGACCACCGCGAGCGGGAGCTCGGTGCGGCCGTCGATGCCCACCAGCTGCGCCACCTCGTCGTCGTCGAACCCGGCGAAGACCCGGGCGGGCAGGCTGTCCGCCTCGGTCACCGCCAGCAGGTTGGCGACGATGCCGCCGGCGTCCCAGTAAAGGTGGCGGTAGCCCCGCTCGCCGTACTTCCACGCCGTCCGCCACGGGATCCCGGTGAGGACGATGGCAACGCCGTCGAACTCCCCGGCGCGCAGCTGCGTGAGCCCGTGCCCGAGCGGGTCGTAGTGGTGGACGCCGGCGGGGACGTCACCGATCGGGCCGCCCACGACGTACAGCTCGACCGGGTGGAGGTTCCCGGCCGACATCGTCGTGCGGAAGTAGGTGCGGTCCTCGAACACGGGCGAGTCGCTCACCCGGCTGACGCCCGCAGCCAGGAAGAGAAGGCGGCCGAGTTCGGCTTCGTCGAGCCTTCCCGGCTCGGTCGCTGCGATCGAGCGGGGCAAGGGGCGCGGCTCGAGTTCCCGGTAGCGCTTAAACGGCGCGGGCCGGTTCGACGGATCGAGGGGCCGGAAGTCGACCAGCCCCGACCGGTCGACGGGCGAGCCGTGCCGGGTGAGCAGGTGGAACGCGACCGCCGCCTCGGGATCGTTCACCTCACGTAGATGGTGCCGTCCCGCTCCACGACCTCTCCCCGGCGCAGCGGAAGCACGCGCGTGAACAGCATGTTGAGCGTGCCCAGGCCGGGGATGCGGGCGAAGGTCCCCTGCGGCCCCCGCACCATGTGGCCGGTCTTCACGTCGTAGCGGGCGCCGTGCCACGGGCACACCAGGCAGCCCTCACGATCGATCGAGCCACCGGCGAGGTCGGCGCCGAGGTGGCGGCAGCGCCGGCTCAGCGCGAACAGATCGCCGCCGATGTTTCCCACCGCGTAGCCGCCGGATCCCGTCACCGTCCTCGGCGGGAGGCTCGATGCCGGCCCGACGCGGATCTCGTCTGCCATGGCGCCTCCTTCGGAGGTGACGAGGCGAAATGTACCGGGTATCCCGTCCGTAGACTCAGGGCCCGCGTTTCCACCGAGAGGAGCAGGCATGACGCCGACGACCGAGCCTCCGCGCTGGCGGGGGATCAACCACCTCGCCCTGGTCACTCCGGACATGGACGCGACCGTCCGCTTCTACGTCGGCGTCCTCGGCATGCGCCTGGTGGCGACGGTGATGGCCGGTCCGATGCGTCACTATTTCTTCGAGATCGGCCCCGGGAACACGGTGGCGTTCTTCGAGATGAAGGGCATGGAGACGTTCGCCAAGCCCGCCGGTGGGCCGCCGGCGCGGACGATCCAGTTCGACCACCTCTCCTTCAACCTCCCCGACGAGAAGGCCCTGCTCGACCTGCGCGCCCGGCTCGAGGACGCGAAGTGCGAGATCACCGAGGTCGTCGACCACGGCTTCGTGCGCTCGGTGTACTTCACCGACCCCAACGGGATCGCGCTCGAGGCGTCGTGGTGGGCGATCGACGCGACCGGCCGCGCCGCCGACTACGGCGACAAGGAGCTGTTCTCCGACCCCGATCCCGTGCCCGCGGTCGCGGAGATCCGCGAGCACGGCCAGGTCCTCGCGTCGCCCGAGACCCAGCTTGTAGACGACGAGATCGTCGACCCCGTCTAACTTCCCTGGTCGCGCTCGCTTCGCTCGCCGCTCCCGCACGCAGCTGGCGGTCGGGGGCCGGGGACCCGGCCCCCGGTCCCGTGATGGCAGCTACCCCGAACGACGGGTGCTGAAGAAGTCGGCGAGGAGCACCGCCGCCTCGTCGGCGCGCACACTGTCGACGACCTCCATCTCGTGGTTGAGCCGAGGGTCGGCGGCGAGGTTGTAGAGGCTTCCGCACGCGCCCGCCTTGGGATCGGGCGCGCCGAAGACCACCTGCCCGATGCGCGCCGCCACCGCCGCGCCCGCGCACATGGAGCAGGGCTCGATCGTGACCACGAGCGCGCACCCATCCAGCCGCCACGTGCCGAGCGTGCGCGCCGCGTCCCGGAGCGCGAGCACCTCGGCGTGGGCGGTGGGGTCACCGGCGAGCTCGCGTTCGTTGTGCCGGCGGGCCACGATCTCGCCCGAGTCCAGCCGCGCCACCACCGCTCCCACCGGGACGTCGTCGTGTTCCAGTGCCGCCCGGGCCTCGTCGAGGGCCACGCCCATGAGGTCGTTCACCGGGACGGCTCCCCCCGGCGCAGGACCCACAGCCGCTGGGCGCCGACGTCCTTGAGCCGGCGGGTGCCGATGTCCACCAGCCGGAACCGGTCGACGCCGTTCAACGACTGGCGCACCGAGTCGTCGACGACGATCGTGCCGCGGCGGGCCACGCTCACGACCCGGCTGGCGAGGTTCACGACCGCGCCGAAGTAGTCCCCCTCGAACAGGGTCACTTCGCCGCGCGCGAGCCCGGCCCGGACGTCGGGGAGGGTGTCGTCGGTGGCGTGGGTCTCGGCGAGCGTCAGCGCGATCTCCGCACCGGCGCCGGGGTCGTCGACGACGAACATCACCTCGTCGCCGATGGTCTTCACGAGGCGGGCGCCGTGGGTGGCGACCGTGTCGAAGGCGAGCGCCTCAAACCGCGCCACGAGCTGCGACAGCTCGGCCGGGCTGATCTGGAGCGACAGCGACGTGAATCCGACCAGGTCGACGAAGCCGACGGTTAGCGGCGCGGTCTCTGCGCCCAGGCCCGTCCACCGGAAGCGACGGCGCACCGCCCCCACGATCTGGCGCCGGAGGACGTAGTCGTAGAGGCCGAGGGCGCGCTCCACGTCCCACCGTTGGAGCAGCGCGAGCGACGCTTCGTCGGCGGCGGTCAGTCCCCCGGCGATGGAGCTCAGGATGTCGGTCAGGCTCTCGGCGATGCGCGCCATCGCAGCGCTGACGACCCGGGACTGCTGTACGAGCGCGTCGGCGTCACCGATCTCGGAGATCAGGTCGACGGCCGCCTTCAGCGCCGCGACATCCGCGTCCACGAACTCGTGGGCGTCCGGCGGCGAGTCGGGAAAGCCCATCGCCCGCCACAGCTGGTCGGCGACCTCGAGGTCGACCCCGGCGAGCTCGGCCACGTCGTCGGCGCGGAAGCGAGCCTGGCCGGGGAACAGCATGCGCTCCACGACCAGCACCGGCACGCGCCCCTCGGCTTCGGCCGCGTCGATTTCGTCAAGGGATGCACCCAGCGCGAGCAGCCGGTCTCGGACGAGTCGGTCCACGGTCAGTCGGCGATGCCGGCGCGCGCCAAGACCTTGCTCGGCGTCAATACGGCGCCCGCAACGGCGTCCCGGGCGACCTGCTGGTGCGGGTCGACGGGGACGACCTCGTGTTCACGACTCACGAGACCAGCATCAAGGGCAACGCGATCCGGCGCGACGCGAACGTCGCGTTGTGCGTCGACGACGAGCGACCGCTGTTCGCCTCTCGGCAAGCAGGGTCTGTCATCCACCGACAGGGGGCCGGGTCCCCCGGCCCCCGGAACGCCAGCTGCGTGCGGGAGCGGCGAGCGAAGCGAGCGCGACCAGGGAAGACGGAGGAGGAACCAGATCGGCGAGACGTGCGGTCGCCCGTCCGTGCGCGTCGTGGCGAGCTTGGTCGTGCGCGTGCCCTCGAGGAGGAACGCCCTCCACTCGTCCCGCGACATCTCCTGCATGGCGGCTCCCAGTCGGCCTTCTACCTAACGACAGCGGGCTCGGGAATGGCGGAGGGAGTGGGATTCGAACCCACGGTGAGTTGCCCCACACACGCTTTCCAAGCGTGCCGATTCGGCCGCTCTCGCATCCCTCCGCCCGGGAGCGTACCGGCGCGCGGTTGGGCATCCCCCCGACGCCGGTACCCTTCACGCTCCATGGTGTGCGCCGTCGGGGGGCGATGGTGACGCCGCTCCAGCCCGGCGACCCCCGCCGATTGGGCAAGTGGCGGTTGGTCGGCCGTCTCGGCGCGGGCGGCATGGGTGTCGTGTACCTGGCTCGCGGGCGGCGCGGTCTACGCGTCGCGATCAAGGTGCCGCGATCCGATCTCGCCCGCGATCCGGAGTTCCGCGAGCGCTTTTGCCGCGAGGCCGAGGCGGCGTCGGCGGTCACGGCCCGCTGCACCGCCCGTGTGCTGGAGGTCCGGGCCGACGGCAAGCGGCCGTACATCGTCACCGAGTACGTCGACGGGCCCACGCTCCAGGACGCGGTGGCGGCCGACGGGCCGATCGCGGGGCCGCGCCTGCTCGCGTTCGCCACCGGCGTCGCCGAGGCGATGGCGGCCATGCACGCGGCGGGCGTCACCCACCGCGACCTCACGCCCGGCAATGTCATCCTCGGCCGGTGGGGCCCGAAGGTCATCGACTTCGGCATCGCCCGCTCCGACGGTGCTTCCACCCTGACGCAGACGGGCATGCGGATCGGGACCCCGGCGTGGATGGCGCCGGAGCAGGCCCGTGGCGACCGGGTCGGGCCCGCGGTCGACACGTTCGCCTGGGGCACCCTCGTCGCCTACGCCGGCACCGGCCGTCACCCGTTCGGCAACGGTCGCGTCGACGCGGTGTTGTACCGCGTCGTGCACGAGGCGCCGGACCTCGCCGGCCTCGAGCCCGCGCTCGCGCCGCTCGTGAGCCGCGCCCTCGACAAGGAACCGGGGTACCGCCCGCCACCTGCCGCCCTCCTCGACGCGCTGACCCCGATGGGGGCCACCCGGCCCGAGACCGCCACCCGGGTGATGCCCGCGTCGCGAGCGCCGGTGCCGCGCGCACCCTTTCCGATCCGGGGCGGGCGCCGATGGCTGCGCACGCTCGCGCTCCTGCTGCTGATCGCGATCGCCGGCTTCGGCCTCGGTGGCGGGCTGATCTACCTGCTCAACCGCGACGACCAGAATGCGCCCGCGCTGACTCCGCCCGACCCCGGTCCGGAGACCACCACCACGGTGGCGCCGACGACGACGGTCTCGCCGCGCTCGGTCACGGCGTACTGCGCCGGCGCGACCGAGTTCTTCGACCGGTTCGAGGAGTTCGAGAGCGAGTTCGGCATCTTCAGCTCTCAGGAGGAGTACGACGAGGCGTTCGTCGAGTTCGCGGCCGAGAACCTCGGGCTGCTCCGGAGCATGGCCGAGACAGCGCCGGAGGAGATCGCCGCCGACGTGGCCGTCGTCGTGGGAGCGTACGAGCAGGCGGCCGAGGGCGACCTCTCCGGTTTCGACTCGTTCGAGGTCGACGACGCCCAGGACAATGTGACCGACTTCGAGGACGACGAGTGCGGGATCGATCACGGGCTCTTCTGATCGTCACCGCCTCGGTGCTCGCGGCCGCGGTCCTGGGCGGGGCGTGTTCGGTGGACGACAGCGGCGACGCCCGCTCGGTTGCCCCGAGCGCGGAGGCGCGCGAGTACTGCGCCCTGGTGGAGCGGTTCTACGGTCGGCTCGACGAGTTCGTGAGCCGGGCACAGGAGCAGCTCGGACCCGATGCCGACCAGTCGGAGCTCGACCAACGGCTCGTCGGGTTCATCCGCGAGAACCAGGAGCTGTTCGAGCAGCTCGCGGCCATCGCGCCCGCCGCCATCGCGGCCGACGCCGCCACCCAGGCCGCCGCGTTCGAGCAGGTAGCGGTGCAGGGCTCCCTCGCGCCGCTCGAGACCCCGGCGGCCAAGGCGTCCGAGACCAGTACGGTCGAGTACGAGGAAGAGGAATGCGGGATTGTGGTCGATTGACCGCCGCGCGGCGACCGGAGCGAGCGGAGAGCGAGCGGAGGGAGCTCGCCAGCGAGCGAGCGCCCGCCCGGGTATCCCGGCCCGCAGCGAGCGAGTGCGACACGGAGGAGTGCGGGATCGTCCTCGAGTGAGCGTCAGCCGCTCGGCTCGTACTCGTCGTGCTTTCGCCACCACGCGTACGGAGGCGTCTGCGGCCGGCCGGACGGGGTTTCCTCCCACTCCTCCTGACGGCCGAAGGGGGTCAGGTCGAGAAACGTCCAGACGCTCCCGAGCGCCTCGACGCCGCGGCCCGTGGTCGCGTAGGTGAGGAAGACGCGCTCGCCGTCGCGTACGAAGACGTCGAGCGCGAAGAACTCGGTGGTGCCGCACGCCTGCTGGAAGTCCTCGCCGATCGGCGTGTACCACGGGATCGACCAACCCATTCGGCGTTTGTACGCCTCGATCTGCGGCTGGGGCGCGCGGGAGACCAGCGCGAGCGACGTGTCGCGCGCGTTGATGTGAGCCTGGTGGCCGATCTGGTCGGTGAACATCGAGCAGCCGGTGCACGGTTCCCCGTCCGGCGGGAACCAGAAGTGGTAGACGAGCAGCTGGGGTCGTCCCTGGAAGAGGTCGAGCAGTGTGACGACTCCGTCGTGCCCGTCGAACGTGTAGTCGGCGGAGAACTCCATCATCGGCTGGCGGCGGCGCTCGGCGGCCAGGGCATCACGGGCCCGGGTGGCCTCCTTCTCCTTGGCCAGGAGCCCCTCGTGGGCCCGTTGCCATTCCTCCTGGCTGACGATCTCGGGTAGCCCCATCGTTGCCTTCCTCTCCTATTCGTCCCGTTCCTAGGATCGCTCGTCCGGGCGGGCGCCCGCTCGCGACCACCCGGACCGGGAACGCCGGACCGGGAGCGCCTCGCCGGGCAGGTACCCTGCGCACGCGGACCGTGCTAGGCGGGGAGCTCGTGGTGCCTTGCACCCCCAATCCACGTACGGGGGGCCGAATTCCCGCTCGAGGCCCGGGTCGCCGAGAGGTCGTGGCCCGCACGTGGTGTTGAAGGCCGGGTCCTGCGCAACGGGATCTCGCGAACCGAGTCAGGTCCGGAAGGAAGCAGCTCTCAGCGTGCCCTCCCGTGTGCCGCAGGTTCGCCTGGCCGGAGCCGGCGACGGGTCCACGTCTCCGGCGCCGGGGTCGACAGCGGGTGCACGGTCCGCCTTCCAGGTCGCGCTTGCTCGGCGGCCGGGCCATCCTCGATAGGGCCGGCCGGCCGCCGCCCTTCGGGCCGCTCGCCGCTCCCGCGCAATTCTGGCGGCAAGTCGGTGGATGGCCACCTCTGACAACAGTCCTTGCGGCTCTCGCTAAGGTCGGACCGGATGGCCTCCTACCAGTCGCTCTACCGCAAGCACCGCCCCCAGACGTTCGCGGCGCTGCGGGGCCAGGAACACGTCACCGCGGCGTTGCGCAACGCAGTCAAGGACGGCCGGGTGGGCCACGCCTACCTCTTCTCCGGCCCCCGGGGCACGGGCAAGACGACCACCGCCCGGCTGCTGGCCAAGGCGCTCAACTGTCTCGACCTCGGGTCCGACGGCGAGCCCTGCGACAAGTGTGAGAACTGCGTCGCCATCGCCGAGGGCCGCTTCCTCGATCTGATCGAGCTCGACGCCGCGTCCAACAACCGGGTCGAGGAGATGCGCGAGCTGCTCGAGCGGGTGCCCCTCGGGCTCAACCTGGCGTCGAAGCGCAAGGTCTACGTGTTCGACGAGGCCCACATGCTGACCGGGTCGTCATCGAACGCGTTGCTCAAGACGCTGGAGGAGCCGCCCGACCACGTCGTGTTCGTGCTGGCGACGACCGAGCCCGAGAAGCTGTTGCCGACGATCCGGTCGCGCACCCAGCACTACGAGTTCACGCTGTTCACCGTCGAGCAGATCGTCGCCGAGATGGGGGCGGTGCTGGAGCGGGAGGGGATGCCCGCCGACCCGCAGGCGCTGGAAACCATCGCGCGGGCGGCGGCGGGCTCGATGCGCGACGCCCTCTCACTGCTCGACCAGGCGCTGGCTCACGGCACCGGCCGCCTCGACGCCGAGCCGGTCGCCGAGCTGTTCGGCCGGACCCCGTTCGATGTGCGCTGCCGGATCCTCGAGGCGGTGGCGGGCGAGAACGCCGCCCTGGTCCTCACGACGCTGGGCGAACTGCTCGAGGCCGGTCACGAGCCTCGTCGCATCGCCGAAGACCTCTTGCGCGCCGCCCGCGATGGCTTCCTCGTCACCGCCGGCGCGGGCCGGGTGCCGCTCGAGATGCCCGACGACGAGCAGAAGCGGTTGGGCGACCTCGGGCGCGCGCTCGGCAATCCCACGCTCGTCCGCATGCTCGAGACCCTGGGTCAGGCGGTGGTCGACATGCGGGGCAGTGACGCCGCCGATCCCCGCCTCGTGCTCGAGATCGCGCTCGTACGCCTGACCCGCCGCGACGCGGGGCCGCCGCTCCAGACCGTGGTCGAGCGCATCGAGCGCCTTGAACGTGCTGTCGACAACATGAAGGACGGCGCTGGCGCCGGCGCGCCGGCGCCGCCGGTGACCGGCGGCACGCCACCGGGCCGGACGATCGGCGCGATCCGGCGCGAAGCCGCGGCAGCACCTCCCCCGGAAGCTGAGCCGGAAGGCCTGCCATCCGACGAATCGACCAGTGAATTGCGCGGGAGCGGCGACCGTACCGAAGGGCCGTCGCCGGGTATCCCGGCGCCGGAGGGAGCGCGACCAGAAGAGCTGGCGCTTGACGACGTGATCGTGGCGTGGGCCGCGATCCTTCCGGAGCTGCCGGTCGCGACCCGCAGCTCGGTGCAGGAGGCCCAGCCCCTCGGCGTCGAGGACGACGTGATCACGTTCGGTGTGCCGCCCCGCTTGTTCGAGGCCGCCAGTCCCCGGTTCCGCCGCGAGGCCGACACCATCCGGTCGGCGCTCTCCGAGCGCCTGGGGCGCACCGCCCGCTTCACCCTTGTGGCCCACGAGGGGTTCGCCGGCAACACGGCACCCGAGCGCGCGCCGGCGAGCAAGCCGCCCGAGACCGTCGACCTCACTGCCGAGGAGCAGGAGCCCGCGGTCGACCCGCACGAGCTCGTCGACGCCGCCCCCGACGACCGTGCGGGTGAGCCGATGCAGATGTTGACCAAGGACCTCGGCGCTACCGTCGTCGAAGAGCGCCCGCGCGAGTAGGCCGGTATGCCGAACCAGAAGCAAGTCAACCAAATGATGCAGCAGGTGCAGAAGATGCAGGCCGACATGGCCGCGGCCCAAGACGCGCTGGCGGCCGAAACGATCGAGGCGTCGGCGGGTGGCGGCAAGGTGAAGGCCGTGGTCACCGGCACGGGCGAGCTCCAGTCGATCTCCATCGCAGCCGACGTCGTCGATCCCGACGACGTCGAGATGCTCGAGGACCTCGTGGTCGCGGCGGTGAGCGAGGGGCTACGCATGGCCCAGGCGAAGCAGCAGGAGCGCATGGGTGGCGCGGTCGGCGGCCTCGACCTGGGCGGCCTCGGCGAGCTGCTCGGCTAACGCACTTTTCGGGAGTTCGACTTGAGACACCGTGACAACTCTCAGGTGAAGCCCTGGGGCCCCCGCCCGAACCTCTGGTTCGGGCGGGGTTCTTAGCGGCGACGCGCGGTGTCGTCGGTCTACGAAGGGCCGGTCCAGACGCTCATCGACGAGCTGGGCCGGCTACCGGGAGTCGGTCCGAAGTCGGCGCAGCGCATCGCGTTCTACCTGCTGAAGGCCGCACCCGAAGACGCCAACCGGCTGGCGCGCGCGATCGTCGAGGCGAAGGAGCGGGTGTCGTTCTGCCGGAAGTGCTTCAACATGGCCGAAGGCGAGTTGTGCGCGTACTGCCGCGACGACCGACGCGAATCGTCCCAGCTGTGCGTCGTCGGGGAGCCGGGCGACATCGTGGCCGTCGAACGTACCCACGAGTTCCGCGGCCGCTACCACGTCCTGCAAGGCGCGATCTCGCCGATCGAGGGCATCGGGCCCGAGCAGCTGCGCATCGAGGAGCTGCTCAGCCGGGTCGCCGACGAGGGCGTGACCGAGGTGATCCTCGCCACCAACCCCAACATCGAGGGGGAGGCGACCGCGATGTACCTTGCCAAGCTGCTCAAGCCCCTGGGCCTGCGCGTCACCCGCATCGCCAGCGGCCTACCGGTGGGCGGCGACCTCGAGTACGCCGACGAGGTGACGCTCGGCCGTGCTCTCGAGGGCCGGCGCGAGGTCGAGGCGTAACGACCCGGAGTGATTGACGGGCGGCGATCCGCCCGCTAGGAATCCTTCGACCACAGACCGCGCACAAGGAGACAATTCACATGGCTCAACCCGCAGCGGCCGGTGGCCGCGGCCCCATCGGGACGCCGATGAACCCCACGACGGTCGCCCTGCTGAGCTTGGTGACCTGTGGGATCTACGGCATCTACTGGGCGTACAAGACAGGCGAGGAGCTCAAGCAGCACAACGGCGACGGGCTTGGTGGCGTCGCCCTGGCGCTCCTCACCCTCGTGATCGCCGGGTGGTTCCTGATCCCGGCCGAGGTGGAGAAGATGTACCAGGCCGACGGCAAGGAGTCGCCGACCAAGCCGCTCGACGGCCTCTGGTTGCTGATCCCGATCGCCGGGTACTTCCTGTACATGAACAAGGTCCAAGTTGCCTTGAACGACTACTGGGTTTCGAAGGGCGCGCAGCCCGTCGCCTGATCGTCGAAGCGGCAGCGAGAAGGGGCGGCCCGCCGGCCGCCCCTTCTCGTTGTTGTGACGAGATCAGCCCGGCCACTCCGCCACGGGGTAGGCCGAGGTCGGGACGACGTACGTGCCCGCGACCTTGTCGTGCCAGGTCTGCTTCTCCGGGTCCCACAACATCCAGAAGTATCCGATCAGGCAGGCAAGCCCGGAGGCGAGGCCGACGAGGTACCGCACCACCGCTTTGCCGTAGTCGACGCGGCCGCCGGTCTCGGCGTCGATCGCCCGGATGTTGCAGATCTTCATCCCGATGGTCTGTCCGCTCCCGCTGCCGATGAAGAACACGCTGTAGGCGATGGCGACGATGAGGCCGAGCGACTGGCGCACCACGAACACGTCGATCGCGAACAGGGCCAGGTTGAGCGGGATCCCGACGATGAGCCCGTCGAGCAGGAACGCTCCGAGCCGGATTCCGAAGCCCGCGCGAGGCCCGGACGGACCGGGCGCGCCGCTCGGTTGGGGTGCAGGTTGGGTCAACTGAACCTCCCGGATCGGGCGACCGTCAGAGCGGTCGGCCGGTCGTGTACTTGAACAGCTGGTACGCCCACAGTAGGCCGAAGAACGTCACCACCGCCCAGGTGGGTACCGCGATCCGACGCCAGCGCCAGCCGACGAGCAACAACGCGATCGCGGCGACGACGAGCGCGATGCCCCCGGGGTTGAGCGCGAGCGACGCGCCCAGGTCGCCCCGCGCGACCGCGGTCACGCTGCGGGTCATGCCACAGAACGGGCACGGCACGCCGGTGACACGCCGGAGGGGACAGAGCACCACCGACGGCAGGGACACGAAGCTGAAGACCAATGCGCCGACGAGCATCCCGGCTCCTGCGATCCGCAGGCGCTTGAGGTCGAGGTCAACCGGCGCCGTCGCTTGCATCGGCCGAAATCTACCGCCGTCAGCCGCGTGCCGACTTCGCCGCCGCCAGTCCCTCGAGGAACGCCTCGGGCGTGGGCGCGTTGTGCTCGGTGACCCCGACGACCTTGGCGCGCAGGCGGGTGCCGAGGTCCCAGCCGAGTTGCGCCCGGGCGCCGGCGTCCAGGCGGTGGCGGCGCTCGAGGAAGCGGCGCACGGTCGCAACCTCGTCGGCAGTCACGGCACTGACGTCCCAGGCCATGTACGGCGCTTCGGTAGTCGCGGGAGGCGCCCAGCCCTGGGCGGGAACGGCCGCCTGCACCCGCCGTTCCCGCACGACGTAGGTGTTGGCGGCCAGGTCGCCGAGGCGCTGGTTCTTGGGCGTGACCACGACCGCAATCATGCCGACCGCATAGAAGGCGGGCAGGAAGTCGACGATGCGGATCAGGTTGCGCACCGCGCTGGTGAGGAAGTTGATCGGCTGGCCGCTCGTGCGCACGACCCGGATGCCGGCGGCGAGCTTGCCGATCGTGCGACCCTGGTTCCAGGTCTCGAACACGATGTCGTAGCCGAACAGGACGAGGAACACGAGCACGAAGTAGGCCGCGACCACGTAGCCGTTGTCGCCGCCGAGTCCGAGCGCCATGGCCAGCGCGATGATGGCGCCGAACTGGATCGTGAGATCGAGGAGGGTGGCGGCGAAGCGAGAGCCCAGCCCCGCCAGCACGATCTCCAAGTCGACGCCCTCGGGAGTGGCGATGGTGACGCGATCGTCGAACGTCATTCGCCGCGACGGTAGCGGCCGATGACGCTCGACTCGTTCCTGAGCACGCGCCGCGACCGTTGGTCGGAACTGTCGGGACACGTGCGCGCCTCGGGCCGCCGGCCCGAGAGCCTCGGGCCCAACGGCGTACGCCGACTGGGCGCGCTGTACCGGTCGGCGGCGGCCGACCTCGCGTTGGCGCGTCGGGAGTTCGCCGGCGAACCGGTGGTCAGTCAGCTGACCGACCTCGTGGGACGGGCGCGTCCGCTGGTGTACGCGAACGAGCGCCGGTCGGGGTCGCTACGCGAGTTCGTGAGCCACGGCTACTGGCGACGGGTGCGCGAGCGCCCGGTGCCGCTGCTGATCGCGGCGCTGCTGCTGTTCGGGACGTGGGGGCTGGCAGCGGTATGGGCGTGGCGCGATCCGGGAGCAGCACTCGCGGTGGCGCCGGTCCAGTTCCAGAGCTGGACCGAGCCCCAGGAGGACCGGCCCACGCCGACCTCCGAGGAGAGCGCCGCGTTCGCGAGCGCGTTGTTCACCAACAACATCCAGGTGTCGATCCTGGCGTTCGCCGCTGGCATCGCAGCCGGGTTGGGATCCGCGTTCGTGCTCGTGTTCAACGGGCTGATCCTGGGCGTGGTGAGCGGGTTGGCGGCCGACGCCGGCAACGGCGACCTGCTCCTCGAGTGGATTCCCGCCCACGGCATCCTCGAGATCTCCTGCATCGTCGTGGCGGGGGCGGCGGGGATGCGCATGGGTTGGGCGCTCGTCGCGCCGCGTCGCAGACGCCGCGGGGCCGCGCTCGCGGCCGAGGCGCGTCCCGCGGCCGAGGTCGTGTTGGGGACCGCCGCGTGGCTGGTCGTCGCGGGCTTCATCGAAGGCTTCGTGAGCCCGAGCGGCATCGGTCTGGGCGCGCGCATCGCGGTCGGTCTGCTCGCGGCGGGCGCCTTCTGGGGTCTGGTGTTCTTCCGCGGCCGCCCTATACCCGAGCGCGGGCCTTTGCTCTGAGGTAGGCGCCTACGCAGGCGGGGGCCAGTGAGTCGGGTGGGGCTTCCACTACGTCTTGGGCGCCGCTGCGGCGGAGTTGGGCGGCGGCTGTCGCGCGCGCGTCGAGAACGTCGAGCGCAACCGCGGCCGTGTACACATCGGACGGGTGAGTTGGCGGTGTGCTGACCGCGTGCTCGAGGTCGGGATCGGTGACGCTCGCCACGACCACGGCATGCCGGCGGGCAAGCACCGGCACCGCGTCGACCAGCGGCTGCGCGGCGGCTTCTTCGAGCAGGTCGGTGAGTACGAGCACGAACGCCCGCTTCCCTCCGCCGACGGTTCGGAAGGCCAGCTCGTAGTCGGAGTCGACCGGTGAGGGCTCGACGTCGAACACTGCCCGGACCACTGCGTCGCCGCCACTCCGACGGGGACGCAAGTGCCGGAGTACTTCGTCATCGAAGGCAACGACCCCGCAGCGGTCACCGACCTCATCGGCCACGAGCGCCACCGCAGCTACGGCGTCGATGGTGGCGTCGAGGCGGGTCCGGTCGCCGACCGGCGCGGCCATCAATCGTCCCGCATCGACGAGGCAGATGACGTCGCGGTCCTGTTCGACCCGGTACTGGTTGCTCATCGGGCGCCCCATCCGGGCCGTCGCGCGCCAGTTGACCTGGCGCACGTCGTCGTCGGGCAGGTAGTCGCGGATCGACTCGAAGTCGGTCCCGAGCCCCAGCGGTCCGCGGGTCAGCCGGCCCGGATCGCGGAACCGCCCTTGGCGCACCGCCAGCGCCAGCCGCCGCGCCGCCGGCAGATCGGGGTACACGAGCACCTCGGCATCGTTGCCTGCCCGCCGGTACCACGCCGCCAGCCCGAGCGGTCCGGCCACTCGCGTCGCAACCGCCGGGAGCGTGTGCCGACCGCGGCGGCGTCCCCGAACCTTGGCGTCGAGCTCATCGTCGGCCTCGGGCGGCGTCACGTCCAGGTCGGGCACCAAGGGCTGGCGCACACGCAGGCCACCGGGTCCGCCCACCCCCGCCACGACCAGCTGCGACGGCACGCCCCGCGACAACACCCCTGGCGCGCGCCGTTCGATTCTTGGCACCGGCCGACTGATCACCGCGTCGACCACGGTCGCGGTCACGACACCCAGCGCGGCCAAGAGCGCGACCGTCGGCGAGGCCAGCGCGAGTAGCGCGGCCGCGCCCAGCAGGAGCGCTGACCGCACGGTGACGCTCAACCGGGCTACCGCGAGCCCGATCACCACGGCTGCTAGCAGCGCGAGGCCGGCGAAGATGACCGTGTCCATCTACTTGGTCGCGCTCGCTCGGCGGCAGGGTACCAGCCGTCCCCATGGTCGCCTCGCCTCGGCCGGCGGGATACCCACCGGCCGCCCTTCGGGCCGCTCGGCGACGCGCCCTTCGGGACGCTCGCCGCTCCGGCAGGCGCCGGCGGCGCCGCCGCGGCACGCGGGCGTCATCGGGGAACTGGTACCGCCGCCAGCGCGGACTGCACCGCGTCGTCGGGGCGGTAGCGCTCGAGCTCGGCCTCGGGCCGCAGCAGCAACCGGTGGCGCAGCACCGGCCGCGCCATCCACGCCACATCGTCGGGCGTGACGAACTCGCGCCCGCTCAGGCGAGCCGACGCTTTCGATGCCGCCAGCAGGTGCACGGCGGCGCGGGGGCTGGCGCCGAGGGCGACACTCGGGAGCTCGCGCGTCCGACGCACGATGGCGACGATGTAGGTGACGACCTCGTCGGTGACGCTGGTCGCGTCGACGCCGGCCCGTGCCGCCAGCAGCTCGTCGGCGCTCGCGACCGGCTGCACGTCGTCCAACGTCGCGGGGGCGACGCCGTGGTGGGTAAGCCGCAGCATCGCCGCTTCCTCCGCCTCGTCGGGATAGCCCACGTCGATCTTCACCAGGAACCGGTCGAGCTGGGCCTCGGGCAGCGGGTACGTCCCCTCGTACTCGATCGGGTTCTGGGTCGCGACCACGAGGAACGGGTCGGGCAGCGGGTGGGCGACGCCGTCGACCGACACCTGCCGCTCCTGCATCGACTCCAGCAGCGCCGCCTGGGTCTTGGGTGGCGTGCGGTTGATCTCGTCGGCCAGCAGCACGTTCGTGAACACCGGCCCGGGCCGGAACGCCAGCTCCTGGCCCCGCAGCGTCATCGTGCCGGTGAGGTCGGACGGCAGCATGTCCGGCGTGAACTGCACCCGCCGGAACGACACGCCCAGTGCCCGGGCGGTGGCGTTGGCGAGCAGCGTCTTGGCGACCCCGGGGACGCCCTCGAGCAGGACGTGGCCGCTGACGGCGACGGCGGCCAGGAACAGGTCGACGACGTCGTCCTGGCCGACGACGACCTTCGACACCTCGGCCGAGACTCGGTTGCGTAGCTCCCTCAAGCTCTCTCTCCCCCTGTGACACGCGCCAACGCGTTCCCCGCGGCCATGACCGCGGCGTCGTCGGCGGTGGGTGCGAACAGTGCCTCGACCTCCGTCGCCGACCAGCCCAAGCGGATCGCGCCGGCTCGCAACTCCTCTTCGCTCGAATCGGGCCGGAGTCCGGCGCGGCGCGCCAGCCGGGCGCGCGTCGCCGCCTGGAGCGGGGCCAGCGCCTCCACCGGTCGCCGCGTGCGCTCGAGTGACTCGGCCATCGCGTCGACGTAGGCGCGCCGCGGGGGCGGTAGGGCGCGAGCCTCGTCCTCGGGCGGTCCCAGCCGCCGACCGGCCGCGACCGCGCCCACGAGCGAAGCGAGCGCGAGGCCGACCAGCGCGAGCTTCCACCGACCGGGGATCGCCCCGAGGCCGGTGGCGTCGCCGTACCCGTGCTGGCCCTCGGCGAGGCGGACGATGGTGCTGTCGCCGACGATCTGGAGCGCGAAGGCGGCGTTGTCTGCCCGGTCGAGCAGGCGGTTCTGGAGTAAGGAGGTGTCGGCGAGCATGACGACCCGGCCGGCGCCGACCTCGGCGACCGTCGCCACCACCACCTCGCCGTCGGCGAGTATCGGCTCGGTCTCGCCGAGCTCCTCCCACGACCCGTCGCCCTCGGTCGCGACAACATCGATGCCGTCCACCTCGGGCGCGTCGCCGTCCGGCCGAACCCGACGCACCCCGTCGGGCGACCAGTCCGGAGATCGGTCGAGTAGCGCGCTCAGCAACCCGGTCGAGCTCGCGCCCCCGGCGACGAGCCGCCCGCCCGCGTCGACGAACGCCCGCACGGCGCGCTCCTCCTCCCCGCTCACGCTGTCGGGATCGAGCACCACCAACGTGCTGTCGACTGCCAGGCCCTCGTCGTCGAGGCTGCCGCGCACCGCGCTTGTCGAGGCACCGTTGCGCCGCAGCAGCTCGGCCCACGCCGCGACGCCGGTGCTGCCGGTCGAGAACGACGATGACCGAGGCGCGGTCTCGTCGGCGCCGCGCGTGGTCGAGTCGAGTAGCTGGAGGCCCACGTTGACGGCGATGACCGCGAGCACGATCACGATCGTCACCCGTGCCGCCGGATGAAGGCCGCGCCAACCCCGCGCCGTGCTCACCGGCGCACTCACGGTCGGGCCTCCTCCAGCACTCGCGGCCACCATTCCCGCGCGAGCCGGACGTCGTCGGGCGACGCCCGCCGTCCGCCGTACGCGACTCCGTCGAACTTGATCGCGAGGTCGTCGAACGCGGGCTGGCGCAACCGCCGCGCAACCTGACCCGACGTCAGCGAGGGCCGGAACCGGATCGCGCCAACGTCGTCGAGGCGCAGCAGTCCGGCCCGGAAGCGGAGGCGCAACGCCCGGTCGAGATCGCCGCGCCGCTCGGCCTCGTCGGCCTCGCGCTCGAGTCGGGCGGGATCGAGGCTCGCTTCGGTGGCATCGCGGCGGGACCGGCGTCTCACGGCCACGCCGCCACGACCGCGTCGGCGCGCGACCGCCGTCGCGACCACGGCGAAGAGAGCTACCAAGCCGGCGAAGAGCACGAGGCGTCCGGGAACCGACGACAACAGCGTGTCGAAGAACTCGCCGATGGGACGGAGCCGGTCGCCGAGCCACTCGAGTACGCCCTCGAACGGCCGGGGCACGTCCGCGGGCTTGTAGCGGCGCTGGTCGAGGATGTCGCGCGCCTGGCGGCGCGCGTTGTCGGGATCCGCGCCGCCTCCGGCGAGGGCGACGAGCGTCCGGGTCACGAGAAGGGTGCCGATGGCGGACCCGATGACGGGGCCGCGGGAGGAGCTGGCGGCGGAGGTGGTGGCGACCACCCGGGTGGGGGCGCGGCGCCCGGGATCTTGTCCCGGCCAGCGACCCACTGCGGGACGTCGCCCGGCGCGGGCGTCGGCGCTCCCACCCGCTGCGCCATCAGCTGCAGGTCGAGTCCCTCCTTGCGCACCCGGAGGTCGACGTAGATGACGACCAGCACCGCCACCAGGAACGGAGTGGTCAGGATCGTGCTGATCGTTCCGGTGATCGTCGAACCGACGATGAACACGAACACGTTGGGGTCGTCGCCGCCGGCGAGGATCAACCCGACGACCGGAAGCGTCAGCACGGACTGCACGATGGTGATCAACAGGTAACCGAGCAGCAGCACGCCGAACGTCGGCCACCACCTCCCCCGGACGAGCCGGAACGACCGCGTGAGCGCCTGCCATCCCCGGGCGTCTTCGATCAGCAGGGCGGGGACCGCGAGCGAGTACGCCACCGCGAGCCAGACGCCCGGGATGAAGCAGCCGAGCGTGCCGAGCCCGACCATCAGCCCGTACAGGAACCCGACCCACAACAGGGAGTGCAGACGGCGGCCGGCGTAGCGCAGGGACGCGACCCAGTCGACCTCCTCGCCGAAGTAGGCGCCGGCCACGATGCGCGTGCACGCGGCCAGGGCGACGAGCGTGGCGAGCAACCCGAGGATGCTGACGACGAAGTTGCCGGCGAGCTGGGTCCAGAACTCGCTGTTGATCTCGGTCGTCGTCAAAGTCGTCGTGCTGATCGCGTCTTCGTCGAGCGTCGACAGGCTCACGAACGCGCTCAGCACCTGGATGGGGATCGTGACGACCGCGACCAGCTTGGCCAGCGCGACGAACCGGTTGGTGGTGATCTTGATCCCGGCGTCGAGGATCTCGCCGATGCGCAACGGCCGCAGCTGGGACGCGTCGACGGACATCGCCGCGACAGTACTCAGGCGCTCACGGAGTGAGGATGCGCGCGGTGTCGTCGGCCTCGCCGAGGACGACGCCGTAGGTGATGTACGGCCCCCAGACCGTGATGCCCGCGGGGCCGACGTCCTTCAGCTCGCCGTGGTCGTGGATGCAGCGGCCGAACGAGCGCCACAGCGCCCGGTGCCGCCGGCCTTTCTCCGTGAGCCCCCACCCGGCCGTGAGCGACGCGGCGAGCGACAGCACCATCGCGATCGGGATCGCGACCCAGAACACCCGGGGCCGAGTGAAGAAGTAGATGCAGAACCCGACCGCGGTCGTCGTGACGGCACCGCTGGTGTCGATGAGGCGCAGGACGCGCGTCACGTAGCCGGGCCCGGCCGCGGCCTGGATCGCGTCGCGCTTGTACCCGAGGTCGTCGTCCACCGGTGGTGGGAGCAACTGCTGCACAACCAGAGCGCCCTGTGGCTCAAGGCGCGGCTCCTCTTCCGGCGCAACATGGTCGTGACGTCCGTCCCCACCCACCTCGACTGACCGCCGATCAGCCCTCGGACGTCCAGGTTTGGGAGACCACTTCTTCGGCGACGCGCTCGTCCTCTTCGGAAACGCCGGGCATCAACGGCCGCGCCGCCCGCGGCGCCTGCCCGAGCACGACGCCGTAGGCGAGGTTCGGCCCCCAGATCGCGACCGCGGCGGGCCCGACGGCGCGCACACTGCCCTGGGCCTCGAGGTAGCGGGCGAACGCCTCCCAGCGGGCCCGTAGCTCGTTGCCTGCGAGCGTGAGCCGGTACCCCGACGCCAGGCCCATCAGGTGGGGAAAGCCGTTGGCGAAGAGGATGAGGCCGATGAACACGAGAATGTGGTCGAAGAGCATGAGTGACAGCCCGACCGCGGTGAAGATCAGCACGAGCGTCAACCCGATGTAGGGGATCACGGGCTGGGCGAGCCCGGCCACAGTGGCGCGCTGGCGAGCGTCGCGGCGGAAGGCGCGCCACCAGCGCGCCTTGTCCTGGAACACCGGAGGTCCGACGACGTCGCCGCTCGGTTCGGCGTTCTCGCGCAGGCCGCCGATCACGAGCTTCTCGCCCTCGGTCGCGCCCTCGGCATGCTCTCGGACGCGAACCACGAGCCGGTCCCCGTACTCCTCGACCTCGAGCTGGTTCCGGTGGGCGAGGTCGAGCACCGTGCCGGCAACGGCGGTGCGACCGGGCTTTCCCTCACCGTGGAGCACCGCCACGACCGCGGGGTCGTGGTCGCTCGGCGGCTCGGCCAGCTCGCCAGGCACGTCGACGACGACCCGGCGCCGCTTCTGGAAGCCGCGGATCACGACCAGGAGAAAGATCACCCACGCGGGCACAGTGATCGCCAGCGCGACGCCCAACATGATGATGTCGGCGATGGTGTCGCCGACGCCGCCGTCACCCATCGGGATCACGACCGGCCAGCCGAACACCATCATGCCGAGGCCGACGATCGTGAACAGCAACGCCACCGGCCACGCCAGCGGGGTGCCGCGTGACACCGTGATGTTGATCCCGGTCACCTTCGGCACCGCCGAAGCGCTAGAGCGTCTTGACGAGGGTGGCGTCGCCCTGGCCGCCGCCGCCGCACAGCGCGGCCGCGCCGAGGCCACCACCCCGGCGACGCAGCTCGTTCACGATGGTCGCAACCACGCGCGTCCCCGACATCCCGATGGGGTGGCCGAGCGCGATCGCGCCGCCGTTCACGTTGGTGATCTCGTCGGTGATGCCCAGGTCCTTCATCGATGCCAGCCCGACGGCGGCGAACGCCTCGTTGAGCTCGAACAGGTCGATGTCGCCGACGCTCCCGTCGACGGCCTCGAGCGCCCGCTTGATCGCCCGGGACGGCTGGGTGAGCAGCGACGGGTCGGGGCCGGCCACCATCCCGAAGCCGACCAGCTCGGCGATCGGGGTCGCTCCCAGCTCCTCGGCCTTCTCCCGGCTGGTCACGATCACGGCGGCGGCCCCGTCGGAGATCTGGGAGGCGTTACCGGCGGTGATCGAGCCGTCCTTGGCGAACGCGGGCTTGAGGGCGCCCAGCGAATCGGCGGTGGTGCCGGGGCGGACGCCTTCGTCGGTGTCGACCACGATCGGGTCGCCCTTGCGCTGGGGGACCTCGACCGGCGTGATCTCAGAGGCGTTGCGGCCCTCCTTGATGGCGTTGGCCGCCCGCTCGTGGCTCTGGGCCGCTACCTCGTCCTGAGCCTGCCGGGTGATCCCGCCGAACTGGCCGACGTACTGCTCAGTGCCGGCGCCCATGTGGACGGCGTCGAAGGCGCACCACAGGCCGTCGTTGATCATCGAGTCGACGAGCTTGTCGTCGCCCATGCGGTAGCCGGCGCGCGCCCCCGGCAGGAGGTAGGGCGCGTTTGTCATCGACTCCATGCCGCCGGCCACGACCACCTCGGCGTCACCCGCCTGGATCATCTGGTCGGCGAGGTAGATCGCGTTCATGCCCGACAGGCACACCTTGTTCACCGTGATCGCGGGCACGGTCATCGGCACGCCCGCCTTCTCCGCCGCCTGGCGCGCGGTGATCTGACCCTGACCCGCTTGGAGCACCTGCCCCATGGCGACGTAGTCGACCTGCTCGGCGTCTACACCGGCGCGCTCGAGCGCGGACTTGATCGCGAAGCCGCCGAGCTCCATAGCGCTGAACGACCCCAGCGCGCCAGAGAGCTTGCCGATGGGCGTGCGGGCGGACGAGAGGATGACCGAACCGGGCATGGTGCGCCTCCGTGCAGAACGGAACCGAACAGCGGGTTACCAGAGGGTAGCCCGAAGGTCGACCGGACAGACCAGTCGAGCCGTCCACTACCTTCGTGGACATGACCGCCATCGACGCCATCCGCGCCGCGATCCTCGAGGACGCTCCCGGCGACGAGATCGCGGCACTGCCGCTCCCGGAGGCCTTCCGGGCCGCGCTCGTGCGCGCCGACGAGCAGGAGATGTTCGCCGGCCTCCCGTCGGAGGAGAAGGACCCGCGCAAGTCCACCCATGTGGAGGAGGTTTCGCTTCCCGAGCTCGCCCCCGACGAGGCCTATGTCGCGGTGATGGCGTCGGCGATCAACTTCAACACGGTGTGGACCTCGATCTTCGAGCCCCTCCCGACGTTCGGGTTCCTCCAGCGCCTCGGTAAGGAGAGCGTCTGGGCCAAGCGCCACGACCTCCCGTACCACGTGATGGGCAGCGACGCCGCCGGAGTCGTCCTGCGCGTCGGATCCGCGGTGCGCAACTGGAAGCCCGGTGACAAGGTGACCGTGCATTGCAACTACGTCGACGACCAGGACCCGTCGGCGCACGACGACTCGATGCTCGCGGTCAACCAGCGCATCTGGGGCTTCGAGTCCAATTTCGGCGGCCTGGCCGAGATCGGGCTCGTGAAGGCCAACCAGCTCATGCCCAAGCCCGCCCACCTCACCTGGGAGGAGTCGGCCTGCAACGCCCTGTGCAACAGCACCTCGTACCGCATGATCGTGAGCCCCAACGGCTCTCAGATGACCCAGGGCCAGACGGTCCTGGTCTGGGGCGCCAGTGGGGGGATCGGCGCTTACGCCTGCCAGTACGTGCTCAACGGCGGCGGGACCCCGGTCGGGGTGGTGTCGTCACCCGAACGGGCGGCGGTCCTCCACGAGATGGGCGTCGAGCACGTCATCGACCGCAAGGCCGAGGGCTACAAGTTCTGGAGCGACGAGCACACCCAGGACCCGGCCGAGTGGCGGCGGTTCGGTAAGAAGATCCGGGAGCTCGCGGGGGCCGACCCCGACATCGTCTTCGAGCACCCCGGGCGCTCGACGATGGGCGCGTCGGTGTTCGTGTGCAAGCGGGGCGGGATGATCATCACCTGCGCGGCGACGTCGGGCTTCACGATCGAGTACGACAACCGCTATCTCTGGATGATGTTGAAGACGCTCAAGGGTTGCCACTTCGCCAATTACCGCGAGGCGTGGGAGGCCAACCGGCTCGTGGGCGAGGCGAGGATCCACCCGACGCTGTCGCGCGTGTACACGCTCGACCACACGGGGGAGGCCGCGGCCCAGGTCCACGCCAACCTGGTCGAGGGCAAGGTCGGCGTGCTCGCGCTCGCGCCCGAGGAGGGGCTGGGCGTCACCGATCCCGAGTTGCGGGATCGGCACCTCGACCAGATCACGCTGTTCCGACGTCATGCTGGGTAAGAGGCACGCAGGATGACCGACTCCGTGCTCACCGAGATCGACCACGTCGCCATCGCGGTGCGCGACCTCGAGGCCGCCGTCGCGTACTACCGCGACACCTACGGCGTCGACGTCGACCACCGCGAGGTGGTGGAGTCCGACGGGGTCGAGGAGGCGCTGCTGAAGGTGGCCGACTCGTACGTGCAGCTCCTGACGCCGGTGCGGGACGACTCGCCCGTCGCCAAGTACATCGAGAAGCGGGGCGAGGGTATCCATCACGTGGCCTACCGGGTGAAGAGCTGCGCCGATGCCCTCGCTCGGGTGAAGGCGGCGGGCCACAAGGTGATCGACGAGGAGCCCCGGCCGGGGAGTCGGGGCACGACGGTGGCGTTCGTCTACCCCAAGACCGCCTTCGGCACTCTCATCGAGCTCGTCGAGGAGTGACGGAACTTCACTACGGATCGGTCCGCCTGCGCGACGGCCGACATCTCGAGTTCAACGACTGGAACCCCGGCGGCGGCCCGCCCGTCGTCCTGCTCCACGGCTCGCCCGGGTCGCGGCACTTCCATCCCGATCAGCAGGCGACGCACGCCTCCGGCGTCCGGCTGATCACGTACGACCGGCCCGGCTTCGGGCGCTCCCACCGACGCGAGGGTCGCGAGCTCCTCGACACCGCGGCCGATGTCGACCAGCTCGGCGACCACCTCGGGCTCGACCGGTTCGCGCTCGTCGGCATCTCTGCGGGCGGCGCCCACGCGCTCGCCTGCGCCCACGTCCTAGGCGACCGGCTCGCCACTGTCGGGGTGGCCAGCATGCCGGGGCCGCTCGACGAGGTCCCGGGCGCGTGGGACGGGCTGCCCACCCACGTCCGGCCGGCGGCGGAGATGGCCCGGCGCGACCCTGCCCGCGCCATCCGCGGCGTCGTCCGATACATGGGGCCGGCGGTCGCCGAGCCCGCCACCTTCCTACGAGGCGGGCCCCCCGCCGACCGGGCCCTGATCGCCGACCCCGACTACGGCGAGATGCTGCTCGCCGACGTGGCCGAGGCCCTCCGGCCGGGCGCCGAGGGCTTCGCCGACGACATGGTGACCCTCTGGCTTCCCTGGGGCTTCCCGCTGGCGGAGCTCCCCGCGGGCATCCGGGTCTGGCACGGCGCTCAGGACACCCGGGCCGAGCCCGACTTCGAGCACCTCGCCGCCACCCTCCCCGGCTGTGTCCCGGTCGTCTGGCCCGACGACGGCCACTACGGAATCCTTCGGCACTGGCCCGAGGTCCTCGGCGCCTTCAAGGCCTACTAGACAAGCACTCAACTTTCCTGTTATCTTCGGGAACAAGAGATACAGCCCGTTCGTTCTTTCGAGTCGAGAGCAGCCAGCTCTCGAAACGGAGGTGGTAAGCGATGCTGATGCGATACGACCCATTCCGGGAGATCGACCGGTACACCGAGGGCCTGTTCGGGAACGCCACCCGGGCGCCGTGGATGCCGATGGATGCCGTCCGCAAGGACGACCACGTCGAGATCCACTTCGACCTGCCCGGCGTTGACCCCGACTCCATCGACCTGACGGTCGAGCGCAACGTGCTCACCGTCAAGGCCGAGCGCCAGTGGTGGCCCGAGGAGGGCGCCGAGGTACTGGCCCGTGAGCGCACGACGGGAACGTTCTCCCGCCAGGTGCTCCTGGGCGAGGCGCTCGACGCCGACCGCGTGGACGCCAAGTACGACCACGGGGTCCTCACCCTGAGGATTCCGGTGGCGGAGAAGGCGAAGCCCCGCAAGGTCGAGATCCACACCGGCGACACGCAGTCGCTCGAGGTGGGCTCGACGGCGTAAACCCGCCTTCTGCAGCGAGACCGGCCCCGCCCAGGCGGCGGGGCCGTGTCGCGTCCGGGAACGCCGTCGCTAGCCTCCCCGTCGAATGATCGACGCGATCGCCGACCGCGGGAGGGACCGACGATGACCGACACCACGACGACGCCGGCGCAATCCGGGGTCACGATCACGCTCCTGCCGGCCCAGCTGGTCGCGCTCGCGGGCGGCGTCGTGATCCTCGTCGGCGCCTGGCTCGACTGGGTCCGCCCCGACCGTCGGTTCGGGCCCGCGTTCGGGCTCAACGCCTACGACGTGCCGATCAAGTTTCTCCTCCGCGACAGCGGGCTGTTCGCTAATCGCGGCGGGCCGGCCATCGGCTGGCTGATCGCATTGCTGGGGCTCGGATGCATCGTCGCCGCCCTCGTTCGCCCCATCTCGTTGCTCGCGCTTCCGGGCGGGCTGGCCGCGCTCGGTCTCGCCGCTTGGTACGCGCTGCGCTTGCGCAATTTCGTCGAGCCCTTCGGAGACTTCGGTCCCGGGTTCGGCGACGCGCTCGGGCTCGGCGCGGTCGTGGTCGCGCTCGGCGGGGTCGCGGCCGCCGTCGGCGGCATCCTGTCCATCACCAGCCGTCCGGCAGTAGCGTCCTCTCCGAGCTGAGGAGGCACCGCTGTTCGACTTCGTCGTGGGTGTGTACCGCTGGACCTGCGCGTGACCACCTACGCGTTCATGCTGACCACCGACCGCTACCCGCCCTTCAGTCTCCAACCCTGATAGGCCATAGCCCGTCGAGTCGCTGACTCACTGATCGAGGAGGTCCCATGACCGATCCCGTTTCCGCCCCGCCGCCTGCTCCCTCGCCATCAGCCTCGACAACGAGCTTCGGCCCCGGTCAGATCCTCGCCGTGGCCGGCTCGGCCGGCATCGTGATCTCGTCGTGGCTCGACTGGATCAAGGGCGTGTTCAGCCAGCCGTCAGAGAGCGCGCATGAGGGCCCGGCCAAGTTCCTGATCGACTACACCTCCCGGCCGGCGGGCCTCAGCATCGGCACCCTCCTGATCATCTTGGGAATCCTCGGCATCGTGGGCGCAGTGCTGGCGCAGGCACGTGTCCTCGCACTGGTCGCCGGCGCCGGCGGGATTGTCGTCGGCGTCCTGTTCATGTACCAGGTCAAGAGCATCGTCGATGACTTCGGTAAAGACTCCGGCGTGAGCTTCGGCGACCTCACCGGGATCGGCGCCTACCTCGCGATCATCGGCGGCGCGGTGGCGCTGGTCGGCGGGATCCTGTCCCTGCGGAGCACGTGACGTGGCCGAGTCGAAGGCCGGCGCCGATGCTCCGTCGGAGCCGCTGAACCTGGCGCCGATCGCGGCGATCCTGGTCATCGCCGGGCCCGTACTCGTCGCCATCTCGAGCTTCCTCGAATGGGCGGGTCGCAACTACAAGCCCGCCGACGATCCGCAGACATTCGGCGGGTTCGAGGTGCCGGCGAAGTTCCTGATCGACAGCAAGTCGAACCTCGACGGGTCCGGCCTGCCGCTGGGCATCCTCGTTCTGGTCGTGGTCGCGATCGCGCTTGTCGGCGTGCTCGCCCCCGTCCCGCGCGCCCGGCTCTGGATCTGGGTCGGCGGTGCGCTGCCAGTCGTGCTCGTCGGTCTGTACGTGATCCAGCTGAACGACTTCATGGACCGTGTCAACAAGGGCCCGTTCCGCGGACCAGGCGGCTTCGGGGTGCGGAACACCATCGGCTTCGGCGCGGTCCTGTGCGGCTTCGGCGGCGCGGTTACGTTGACAGGCGCTGCCCTCGGCTGGTTCGCCGGCCGCCGTTCCTGAGAGGAGCACCTCGGGGCGGCGCGACCAGGGGGCACTACCCTCGACACCTGATGGCAGTTGAGGAAAACGAGATCCACGGCGAAGGCGAGGGGGGCGCGCCCGTCGCTCCGGTCGCCCATCCGATCGAAGAGCGGCTGGAGCAGCTCGACAAGCTGCGGGAGGAGGCGCTGAACGCCGCCGCCCCCGCCGCGGTCGAGCGTCAGCACCAGCGGGGCAAGCTCACCGTCCGCGAGCGACTCGACCTGCTCCTCGACCCGGGGTCGTTCGTCGAGCTCGACATGCTCGCCCGCCACCGGGCCCACGGCTTCGGGATCGAGAACAACCGGCCCCTGACCGACGGCGTCGTCACCGGATGGGGCACGGTCGACAGCCGCAAGATCTTCGTCTTCGCCCAGGACTTCACCCTCTTCGGTGGCGCGCTCGGCGAGGTCTACGCCGAGAAGATCCACAAGGTGATGGACCTGGCCGAGTCGGTCGGCGCGCCCGTCGTCGGCCTCAACGACGGTGGCGGCGCCCGCATCCAGGAGGGCGTGGTGTCGCTCGCCTCCTACGGCGGCATCTTTCACCGCAACGTGAAGTCGTCGGGTGTCATCCCCCAGATCAGCGTGGTGCTCGGCCCCTGCGCCGGCGGCGCCGTGTACTCCCCCGCCATGACCGATTTCGTCTTCATGGTCAAGGGCATCTCCAACATGTTCATCACCGGGCCCGACGTCGTGAAGACCGTGACCGGCGAGGACGTCACCCAGGAGGAGCTCGGCGGCGCGATGACGCACGCGTCCAAGTCGGGCGTGGCCCAGTTCGTCACCGACGACGAGAAGAGCTGCATCGAGCAGGTGCGTTACCTGCTCTCGTTCCTCCCGTCCAACAACCTCGAGGACCCGCCCTACTTCGAGCCCGAGGACGACGCCGACCGGCGCTGCGAGGCGATCGTCGAGCTCATCCCCGACGCCCCCAACAAGCCCTACGACATGAAGAAGGTCATCGCCGAGATCGTCGACGACGGCGAGTTCTTCGAGGTCAACCAGTACTGGGCGATGAACATCGTGTGCGGCTTCGCCCGCGTCGACGGCCACGTGGTCGGCATCGTCGGGAACCAACCCCAGGTGCTGGCGGGCACGCTCGACATCGACGCGTCGGAGAAGGCGGGCCGGTTCGTGCGCACCTGCGACGCGTTCAACGTGCCGTTGGTGACGTTCGTCGACGTGCCCGGCTTCTTGCCCGGCACCGACCAGGAGTACGGCGGGATCATCCGCCACGGCGCCAAGCTGCTCTACGCCTACTGCGAGTCGACGGTGCCCCGGGTGCAGATCATCACCCGCAAGGGCTACGGAGGCGCGTACGTGGTCATGAACTCGAAGTCGATCGGCGCCGACCTCGCCTTCGCCTGGCCGTCGGCCGAGATCGCGGTCATGGGCCCGCAGGGTGCGGTCGGCATCATCTTCCGCAAGGAGATCGAGGCCGCCCCCGATGCCGACGCCCGTCGGGCCGAGCTCATCGAGGAGTACACCGAGCGATTCGCCAACCCCTATAGCGCGGCAGAGCGGGGCTACATCGACGACGTCATCGACCCCCGCGACACCCGCCGGGTGCTCGTGCGGTCGCTCGAGATGCTCCGGACCAAGAAGGAGAAGCTCCCGCAGCGCAAGCACGGCAATGTGCCCCTCTGAGCATGAGAGCGGCAGCAGCGTTGCAGTGCGGGACGATGAGGCGATGAAGATCGAGTCGCCGCCGCTCCAGGTGATCTCGGG
>Ga0136614_10000109_pt1 | contig 31701 bp, 30 predicted proteins | sample AntDrymUQ2792106_2_FD_106643 | JGI IMG/M metagenome (GOLD analysis project Ga0136614, IMG submission 106643) | Polar desert sand microbial communities from Dry Valleys, Antarctica - metaG UQ279 (21.06) | ecosystem: Environmental > Terrestrial > Soil > Desert | place: Antarctica: Dry Valley... | reverse complement strand
GTCGTCGAGCATCTCCTCGGAAGGGGAGCGGGGGGGAACGAGCAGGGACAATGGGAAAGGTCAGAGGTGGAAGGCGGAAAGGTGCGGCGGAAGACTCTTTCTCCTTCCTCCGCTCACCTGCCTCCCGCGCTCACCACGAGCGCGCTGTTCTTGGAGCCGAAGCCGATGCAGTTGCACAGCGCGTGCTCGAACGACGTCGCGCGTGCCTCGTTCGCGACGTAGTCCAGGTCGCACCGCGCGTCCGGTGTGTCGAGGTTGATCGTCGGCGGCAGGAACGCGTCCCGCATCCCGAGCAGCGTCGCGGCAACACCGGCGGCTCCGCACGCCCCCTGAGGATGTCCGATCATGGATTTGATGGAAGAGCCGGGCAGGGTCTCCGCGGCCTTTCCGAAGGCGAGGCGCATCGCGCGTGTCTCGACGCGGTCGTTGAGCTCCGTCGAGGTCCCGTGGTACGCGACGTAGTCGATGGCGTCCGGGGGGAGGCCCGCCTCCTCCAGCGCGAGCGCCATGGCGCGCGCGGGCTCCTCTCCGCTCTCGTCCATTCGCACCCGGTGGTGCGCGTCGCAGGTCGCACCGTACCCGCGGATCTCGCCGTACGAGCGCGCGCCCCGGGCCTCCGCCCTCTCCGCGTCCTCGAGCACGAACATCCAGGCGCCTTCGCCGAGGACGAACCCGTCGCGGTCCGACGAGAAGGGCCGGGACGCCTTCGGCGGGTCGCTCTCCCAGTTCGTCGAGACGATCCGCATCATGGCGAACCCCTCCATGATCCCGCGCACCACGGTGGCATCGACGCCCCCCGCAAGGAGGGCGTCCGCCGCGCCGAAGCGGATCGCGCGGAACGCATATCCGAGCGCGTCGGTGGAGGACGCGCAACCCGTCGAGAGCACGAGCGAGGGGCCCCGCAGTCCGAACCGCATGGAGACCTCGGACGAGAGTGTGCCAATGGTCCCGGAGGGGATCGAGTACACGGAGGCCTTGCGGATCTGGTTCGTGTAGTAGAGGTGGTACATCCGCTCGGAAAACTCGATGGGACCGCCGCCCGTCCCGAGCACCACGCCCAGGTTGCGGCGCTCCTCGAGAGACATCGTCGCAGGATCGAGTCCCGCGTCCGTCAGCGCCTCTCCGGAGGCGGCAATGGCCATCGGCACGGCGCGGGAGACGTGCCGGATGTCCTTCGGTCCCACGTATTCCGCCGGGTCGAATCCCTTCAGCTCGCCGGCGATCGTGACCGGGAGCCCCTCGGGGTCGAAGAGAGAGATGCGGCCGATGCCGCTCCGGCCGGCACGTAGCGCCGTAGCGTACTTCTCCCGGCCGAGGCCGTTGGGTGAGAGGCAGCCGATGCCCGTGACCACGACGCGACGCGACGACATCACGCCGATACTAGCAACGGGCCTGCGGCGCTCCGTGATCGTCCACCTGTTCTTGAGAAACCGAGCATCCCGATGGGAGGCAGTCCTGATTTGCTGACTTCTGCGAGCGGGGACCGCCCTCTCACGGGGGCGCGTAGCGCGCGAACCATCGGTCCAGGAGACGGAGGAGGCGCAGAGGCACGAATTTGACCAGCGCGTCCGCGTGCAGCGAGCCCGGGAGGTCCAGGTGCACGTACTCAACGGGCGGGGCGGCGGCCTGTGCCAGCGCGCGGCCATGACTGGGGTCCACGAGCCAGTCGCCCTGCGAGGTCACGATCAGCTTGGGGATCGTGAGGCGCGATACGGCCTCCGCGGCGCTCGGTTTGGGCGAGAAGAGCTGGCGTCCGGCGAGCCGCGGCATCCGAAGCGCGTGGCGCAGCCGGACCTGGCGGACGGCGCCCGGCTTCCAGGGACGGGGCCGGAGCGTGCGCAGCTGCGCCGGCGAGGAGATCATCGCGAGCGCCCGCGCCGGCAACTCGGGCCAGCGCGCGAGAGTCTCCGCCGCGATCGACCCGCCGAGGGAGAGCCCCAGCAGGGCGAACCGCTCGTAATCTCCCTCTGCGGCCAGCACCGCCTCGATGACCGCCTTCACGTCGAAGGGCTCCGAGGCCCCGAATGTGTACCGGCCTCCGCTGTCGCCGTGCCCGCGGAAGTCGAGCGTGACCACGTCGTACCCGCGGCGGAGGAAGTGATTCGCGAGATACAGGTTCTCCTTTGCGAGCCGGACGCGCCAGAATCCGGGCGCGAGGATCACGACTTCGCGCGAGGGGCGGCGCCACCAGGTCCAGGCGATCGGCACGTCGTCCTCCGACCGCGCGCGGCGGTGCGCGACGGTGTGGGACGGGCGCCGGAGAGTCCCGGTCAGGGCTCGAGCAGCAGGCATTCCACCCGATCTCCCGCCGCGAGGTCGCCGGCTCCCGCCGGGACACGGATCAGAGCGTTGGCACGCGCGTGGGCAGCGACGTCGTGGCTTCCCGCCGTTGGCAGCGGCTCGACGACGTTCCCGCTCCCTTCGCTGGACAGTAGGCCGTCGCGGTAGGTCTCCCGTGCGCCGCCCCGGATCCCTTTCGTCAGCCGGGCTCCCGCCCGGGGCGCGCCGGGGCAACCGTTCCCCTCGCGGACGTCGAGCGCATGGCGCACGAAGAGCTGGAACGTGACGGAGGTCGAGACCGGATTGCCGGGGAGGCCGAACCAGAAGCAGTCGCCGCGGCGCGCGAAAGCGACCGGCCGGCCGGGGCGGACGGCCACGCGATGAAACAGGATCTCGAAACCGGCACGCGCCGCGGCCTCGGGGAGCAGGTCGTGGTCCCCGGCGGAGACGCCGCCGCTCGTGACGAGGAACTCGAGGCGGGCGTCCTCGAAGAGCCGGTCCACGGCGGCCGGGTCGTCGGAAACCCGGTCGAGGAGGCGCGCCGGAAACCCGCCGCGTCTCGCGAGGGCGAGGAGCAGCGGTCCGTTCGAGTCGCGGATCTGGCCGGGCCCGGGCCGCCGGGAGGGCGGCACCAGCTCGTTGCCGGTCGCCGCGATCGCGACGCTCGGCCGCGCGAAAGCCCGCACGGGGTCCGCGCCTGCCAGCGCGGCGAGCGCGACGTCCCGCGGTGTGAGCCGGCGCCGCGCGGCGAGCAGCGTCGTTCCCTCCCGGACGCTCTCGCCCCGCCGTCGGATGTGGGCCCCGCCGGCTGGCGCCGCGTCGAACGTGACGCGGCCTTCCTCGCGGTGCGCCTGTTCCACGGGCACGATGGCTTCTGTGCCCTCGGGGATCGGCGCTCCCGTCATCACCCGCACGGCCTCGCCGGGTCGCAGTGGATCCGCCGGCCCGTCCCCCGCCGCGATCATCTCGCGGCGCTCCGCGACCGACGCCCCGGGCCCGGGCAAGTCTTCCAGGCGGACCGCGTATCCGTCCATCGCCGACGTGTCGAAGGGAGGCCAGTCCACGTCGGATCGGATGTCTTCGGCGAGCACGCGCCCGGCCGCCTCCGCGAGGGGCACCGTCTCCACCGGCCCGGTCCCGACGCTGGAACCGATGATCGCCAACGCCTCCGCGACCGTGATCACGCGCGCATTCTAGACGCGCGTCCCGCGGGGACCGCGCGGTCGCAGCGTTCGGGACACCGCGCCGCGGAGCCTCGGTTACCATGGAAGCGATGCCGATCTACGAGTACGACTGCGCGTCCTGCGGCAAGAGGACCGAGGTCATACAGCAGATGAACGTCAAACCGCCGGCGCGCTGCCCCCATTGCGGGGGCAAGGTGAAGAAGGCGTTCTCGGCCCCCGCGATTCAGTTCAAGGGGACCGGCTGGTACGTGACGGACTACGCCCGCGGCAACAAGGAAGAACCGAAGGTCGGAGAGAAGGACGACAAGTCCTCCGGCGAGCCCGCTGGCGAAAAGCAGACGGATTCCACTTCGAAGTCGGACAGGGCCGACAAGACGGAGAAGGCGGAAAAAGCGGAAAAAGCGGAGAAGACCGAGAAGAAAGAGAAGACCGAGACGAAGACGGAGAAGAAGGAAAAGAGCGCGCCGAAGAAGGTCGACTGATTCGATTCGGATCCGGATCCCCGTCAGTCCAGTTCCAGCCCCCTCAAATACTCGCGGAAGGGCGCGCCGAGATCCTCGCGCTTGAGCGCGAACTCGACGGTCGCCTTCAGGAATCCGAGCTTGTCCCCCGCGTCGTAGCGCTTGCCCTCGAAGCGATAACCGTCCACCGGCCCCGCGTCGAGCAGCGTCCGGAGGCCCGAGGTGAGCTGGATCTCGCCCCACACGTCGGAGGCCGTGCGCTCGAGGATTTCGAAGATCTCGGGAGGCAGGATGTAGCGCCCGATGATCGCCAGATTCGACGGCGCCCGGTCGGGCGTCGGCTTCTCGACCATGTCGCTGATCGCCACGACGCGGTCCTCGCCGGCGACCGGTTCACCCGCGACGATGCCGTATTGACGGGTCTCCTCCCGGGGCACCTCCTGGAGGGCGATGACCGGGTTCCCGCGCCGCTCGTAGAGCCGCATCATCTGCCCGATGCAGGGCACCGCGGAGTCGACGATGTCGTCCCCGAGCATCACCGCGAAGGGCTCGTTGCCCACCAGATCGCGGGCCTGCAGCACCGCGTGTCCGAGACCGAGCGCGGACTTCTGCCGGACGTAGGAGATCGGGATCAGCTCCGAGACCTCCCGGACCTGCCCGAGCAGATCGCTCTTGCCGCGGTCCTCCAGCATCCGTTCCAGCTCGAAGGACGTGTCGAAGTGGTCCTCGATGGCGTTCTTGCCGCGGCCCGTGACGATCACGATCCGTTCGATACCCGCCGCGCGAGCCTCCTCCGCGACGTACTGGACCAGGGGGCGGTCGACGAGGGGGAGCATCTCCTTCGGCTGTGCCTTCGTGGCCGGGAGGAACCGCGTCCCCAGCCCGGCCGCGGGGAACACGGCGACCCGCACCCGCCTCATTCCGGCATCCTACAGGTGGAGCTCGAGGGCCCGAACCGCGCAAATGCGGCGGGGCGGCTGTAAAATAGACGATTCGATGAACAGCGACGACGTTTTTTTCCGCGAGCTCGTCTCCCATCTCGACGCCCGGGGGCGGCTGGCCCTCGCCACCGTGATGGAGTGTCGCGGCTCCGGGCCTTCGCGCGTCGGCCGCCGTTTTCTGGTTTTCGAGGACGGCAGCTCCTCCGGCACGATCGGCGGCGGTCCCTTCGAGGCCCTGGTCGTCGCGGACGCCGCGGCGCTCTTCCGGGATGGGGGGCCGGCCCGGATCCTCAAGTGGTACGACTTCTTCGAGAGGGAGATCCTCTCGGACGTCCCGCGGGAGCCCACGAACATGATCTGCGGGGGTTCCGCGCGGGTCGCCGTCGAGCTCCTCCGCGCCGCTCCCGCCCTCCTGATCCTGGGCGGCGGGCACGTGGGCCTCGCGCTTGCACGAATCGCCGGCACGATGGGGTATACGGTGATCGTCGGCGACGACCGCGAAGCCTATTCGCGCCCGAATCGCTTCCCCGCGACGGTCGCCACCTTCCAGGCCGACCGCGACTACGCGATTCCGCGCACGCTCCTGCCGCCCGGCCGGGAGGTTTTCGTCGCCGTGGTGACGCGTTGCTGGGAGACCGACCTCGCCGCGCTGCGCCCGTGGCTCGCGCAAGACGCTCCCCCCGCCCGTTACCTCGGGCTGATCGGCTCCGATCGGAAGGTCCGTGGGATTCACGAGCGGTTCCGCGCGGAGGGGATCGCAGAGGACCGCCTCGCCAGGGTCCACGGGCCCATAGGGCTCGCGATCGGCGCCATCACGCCGGAGGAGATCGCCGTGTCGATCATGGCGGAGATGACCGCCGTGCGCCGCGGCGTCTCGCGCGAAGCGGCCTCCAGGCCGCTGGGTATGCAGACCGCGTGAGGGTCCATCGCGGCCGCCTGGCCGCCGTTATCCTGCTGGTGCTCGCCTCCGCGGGGCCCCTCGCGGCGGCGACATGGTGGAGGCTGCCGGTCTGGGGCGCCGAGGTCCGGACCTTCGTCGTGGATCCTTTCCGCGGGAGCCTCTACTGCGGGACGTCGCGCGGCAACTTCTACGGGTCGGGCGACGGCGGCGCGACCTGGGAGCCCCTCCGGCAGGGCCCGGCGTTCCCCGGCTACATCGTCACGGGCCTCGTCGCCGATCCCCGTGTGCCGGACCGGCTCTGGGCCACCCTCGCCGGTCAGTACGCTGGAGGCCTCGTCGCGCGCAGCGACGACCGCGGCGCGAACTGGACGGTCCTCGCGCAGTGGAAGACGAGCGTCGCGACGCGGGCGCTGGCGCTCGCGCCGGGCGATCCGACGCTCCTCGCGATCGGGGGCGACGACGGCGTCCGCCTCTCGCGCGACGGCGGCGACAGCTGGGTGCAGACGGGGAAGGGGACGGAGGGTCTCCATCAGGTCGAGTCGCTCGCCTTCGACCCGAAAGACCGCGGGGTCCTCTATGCCGGCACCTGGCGTCAGGCGTTCCGCACCCGAGACGGAGGGACGTCCTGGAAGCGGATCGCCGAAGGCATGGTGCTCGACGCCACGGTCTACGCCTGGGACATCGACGCCAGGAGCCCGGGCGATATCTGGGTCTCCACCTGCGGCTGGGTCTACCGCACGCAGGACGGCGGAGATCACTGGGTGCGGTTCAAGACCGGCTTCACGAACCGGCGCTCCCATAACGTGCGGCGCGACCCGCTGCGGCCCGGTGTCGTCTATGCGGGCACGGTGGCGGGACTCCACCGGTCCATGGACGGCGGCCAGACGTGGAGCCGCGTGTCGCGCGAGAGCCTGATCGTGACGGCGCTCGAGGTCGACCCGCGTACGGGACGCGTCTACGTCGGCACCGAAGGGGAGGGGGCGTTCTACTCGGACGACGGCGGAGCGACGCTTCACCGCGGTTCCGCCGGCCTGGCGGAGGGCCGGGTGGCCGATCTCGTGCCGGACCCCAACGACCCGACGCGCGTCTTCTTCTTCCGGGCGTACGGCGGGGAAGAGAGCGGCGTGTGGGAGGCGCAGGGACTGGAGGTCCGGCGCGTATCCCGCGACGCGCTGCCCCCGTCCGCGTCGCTCGCCGCGCTCCGCGACCGCAAGGGCGCTACCGTGCTCGTCCTCGCGAGCGCCGGCGGCGTCCGGGTCTCCCGCGACGGGGGCGTCCGCTGGTCGGCCCCGGAACGGTCCCCGGCGGGCACGCCGATCGCCCTGTTCGGGGCTCCGTTTCGCGCGCCCATCCTCGTGACGACCGACGGGACGTTCACCACGCAGGACGGCGCGCGTTTCACCCCGCTGCCCGGATCGCCCGCGGCCCCCACCTGGGCGCAGTTGATGCTCGACGGGAGCGGCCAGCCCCTGCTCGAGGTGAAGACGGCCGAGGGGCTCCTGCGTTGGAACGGCGAGACCTGGAGCGGCAGGCGCAAGGGAATCCTGGGGGGCGGCGTCTTCCGGGGCGAAACGGAGGCCGTCTCGCTCTACAGCTCGATTCAGGATGTGGGCGGAACCCTCGTCTGGGACGAGGGCGGAAAGCGCCGCTCCGTGACGAGCCCCCGGGCGGGGCTCGCGCTGGCCACCGCCGCCGCGGTTCCCGGCGGGCGCATCTACGTCGGGACGACCGGCGACGGCCTGTTCCTCTTCGAGCCGTAGCTCTCGGCGGGAACCTCCAGGGGCGGTTACGCCGCCTGCGTCAGACGGTTCTCGGTACGGTTGCGGTTACGGATCACGATTTCCGGTTTTCGCTTCCGGGCCGAGCGCCGGGACGTCCAGAATCCGCACGCGCGAGTCGACCGTGACTCCCTCCTTCGCGGCCATGCCCCCGGCGATCTCGAGCACGGCCGCGATGGGATAGTCGGGGCCGTAGCTCGGGCACGGATCGGCGCGACACGGAGGAGTGTTCGCGGAGACGAAGAGGACGGTTCCCTCCCGGTCGAGCCAGATCATGTCGAGCGGGATCATGGTGTTCTTCATCCAGAAACGGTGCGGCTGCTCGTCGGAAAACACGAACAACATGCCGGTCCGTTCCCGCAGGCTCTCCCGAAACATGAGCCCCTGGGCCTGAGCCTCGGGCCTGAGGGCAACCTCGAGCCGGTAGACCGCGCCGGACGGGAACTGGGCGCGGGGACCCGTTTCGAGAGGCGCGGGCGCTGGCGTCGGCACGGGGGCCGGCTTCGCACCGCGGCAGGAAGCCCCGATGAGGATCAGAGCGGCGGCGCAGAAGCCGGCGAGCTTCAACTCCCCTCGGCCTCGCGGGAGGCCGCGGGCTCCGGTTGCTCGTAGAGGTCTTCGCGCCGGACGAGGTTGTACTTCTTGGCGTAGTAGCGGAAGGAGCGGAACGACATCCGCAGCAGCTCCGCGGCCTTCGTCTGGACGCCGTCGCACCGATCGAGCGCCTCGCGCATCAGCCGCTTGCCCACCGCCTCGAGGTAGGCCTCGAGGTTTATGCCTTCCGCCGGCAGGCTCTCGAAGTCGGGCACGCGGGCGCGCACGCCGAGGGCGATCGTCTCGGGAAGGCTCGAGGCCGTGATGACGGCCCCCGGCTCGAGGGCGACGGTTCGCTCCAGCGTGTTCTCGAGCTCCCGCACGTTCCCGGGCCACGGATAGGCCTCGAGGAGCCGCATCGCCTCCGTCGAGATCCGCTTCTCGGGGATCTTCTGCTCGCGGCAGACCTTTCCGAGGAAGTGCTGCGTGAGCGGTGCGATGTCCTCGACCCGCGAGCGCAGGGGGGGCAGCCCGATGGGGATGACGTTGATCCGGTAGAAGAGGTCCTCGCGGAATCTTCCCTCCGTGACGAGGTCCGTCAGGTCCTTGTTCGTCGCGGCGATGATCCGCACGTCGACCGGCAGCTCGTCGTTGCCGCCGACTCTCCGGATCACCTTCTCCTGGATCGCCCGCAGCAGCTTGACCTGCATCGTCGGGGTCGTCTCCGAGATCTCGTCCAGGAACAGGCTGCCGCCGTCCGCCTCCGAGAAGAGACCGCGCTTCTCCTTGATTGCGCCCGTGAAGGATCCGCGCTCGTGGCCGAAGAGCTCCGACTCCAGCAGCGTCTCGGGGAGCGCGCCGCAGTTGATCGACACGAACTTCCGGTCCTTGCGAATCGACGTGTAATGGATCGCGCGGGAAATGAGCTCCTTGCCCGTGCCGCTCTCGCCCGTGAGCAGAACGGTGGAGGAGACCTTCCCGATGCGCTCGATCGTGCGGAAGATCTCCTGCATGCGCGAGCCCTTGCCGATGATGTTGGCGAACGTGTACTTTGCGGCGAGCTCCTGCTTGAGATACACGTTCTCGTCGCGGAGCTGCTTACCCTCCAGCGCGCGCTCGACGATGAGCCCTAGCTCCTCCATGTCGAAGGGCTTCGCGATGTAGTCAATCGCGCCGGCCTTCATTGCCTCGATCGCGTCCTTCGTTTTCGTGTGCGCCGTGATCATGACCACCGGCGTCTTGGGGCTCTCCGCCTTGACCTTGCGCAGCAGGTCCAGCCCGGTGCGTTCTCGGCCCGCGGCATCCGGCATGCGCACGTCGCAGAGAATGACATCCGGCAGTGAGCGGACGGCGGCCTCGCCCTCCGTGAAGTTCGACGCGATGACTACCTCGTAGCCCTTCTTGTGGAAGAAAAACTGGAGTACCTCGCGGATCGAGGCCTCGTCGTCGACGATCAGCAGGCGAGGGCCGCTCATGCCGACACCGCGTGCGACGAATCGCGCTTCGCGGCGACCTTCCGCTTCGCCCGGGCCTCCGGGCCGCTCCCTGCGGCCTCGGCGTTCCGGGGGTTGCCACGCCGGTCCGCGGCGGTCTGGGGCAGGAGGATCGTCACCGTGGTGCCCTCTCCCGGCCGCGAGTCCGCGTCGATCGCACCCCCGTGCTCCTCGACGATCCGGCGCACGATCGCCATGCCGAGACCCGTTCCCCCGTCGAACGCGGTCGAGAACGGCGTGAAGAGGCGCGCCAGCTCCTCCGCGCTCATCCCGCGGCCGGTGTCCGTGAATCGGACGCTGTACCAGGCGTCATCCTCTCGGCCGGTCACCGTCAGCGTCCCGCCGGCCGACATCGCGCGCACCGCATTCTTCGAGACGTTGTAGATGATCTGACGGATCTGGTCGCGGTCGCCCGCGAGGAAGCTCGACGGCGGCGCCACGTCCACACGGATCGTGTGCGCGTCGGAGACTTCGTCCGAGAGCCGGAAGAGATCCATGACCTCCGTCAGGTTCTGCGCGACGTCGAACGGGGACACGCTGCGCTCCTGGGGCCGCACGAAGCGCAGGAACTCCTCGAGGATCTTCGAAAGGCGGTTCGATTCGGACACGATGATCTCCATGAGCCGGCGCTCGGCGGACCCGACGGTGAGCTCGTTCGAGAGGACCTGCACGGATCCCGAGATGGACGCGAGCGGGTTGCGGATCTCGTGGGCGATACCCGCCGCGAGTTCCCCGACGGCGGCGAGTTGCTCGTTGAACCGGGCCTGCCGCTCGAGCTTCTTCATCTCCGTCAGGTCCTGGAAGAGGATCAGCATTCCCTCCCCGTCGGCCTCCTTGAGCACCCGGAGGGAGTAGCCGAGGACCTGGCGCCGCGCGCCGCGCTCGATCACGACCTCGCCCCGGTACGTCTCGCGGCCGCGCACCCGGTTGAGGGTCGACTCGAGGTCATCCGGAAAGTCGAACCCCAGGTCGCGCACGGATCGGCCGGTGACGCGCGCGGGATCCGCGCCGAGGAGGTTGCCGCCGGCGCGGTTGAGGAACGTGACGCGCTCCCGTGAATCCGTCGTCAGGAGCCCCGAGGCCATGGTCGCGATGACGTTGCCGTAGAGGTTCTGCAGCCGGTGGAGCGCCTTTTGTCGGACGGCCAGCTCCTCCCGCGCCGCGGCGAGCTTCTCGGAAAGGTACGACACCATGAACGCGACGGCGTAGAAGCCGGCCACGGTGATGGCGAGGTTGTAGCGGACGCGCGCGGTCCCCCAGTCGGGGCTCGGTGCGAGGGGCGGGGGAGGGAGCATGTCGTACGCGAGCAGGAGCACCACCGACCCGTACAGGATGGCCGCGAGGGACGCGATGACGACAGCGCCCCGTCGGTGGAGCAGGAAGGCCGCACCACCGATCACGACGAGGTAGAGGAAGTTGAAGACGGAGTCCGGCCCGCCGGAGGAGTAGACGAGCACGGTGACGATCGCCAGGTCGCCGAGGAGCTGGACGTGCGCCGCGGCGGCGAGCGGGATCCGGCGCCCGAGCGTCCAATGAAACGCGGCGAGCAGCACCGCGGCCGCATTGAGGGCATACAGGAAAGAGATGCCGAGCGCGGCGCCCGAGCCGGCCTGGATGAGGATCGCCGACAGCAGAATGAGCAGCAGCGCGACGATCCGGATCGTCGTGTGCCAGCCCAGTGCCCGCCGGAGCGAGTCGCTCAACGTGAAGAATCCACGATCACCTGTTCCGCTTTTCCTGTGCGCGAGGTCTTGAAGACCGTCGACCGTCAGTTCCGGGCGAGCGACGTCTCCCGATCAGCCGATCTTGTTGATCAGCGTGAACATCGGCAGGTACATCGCGATGACGATGCCGCCGATGATGACGCCGAGGATGAAGATCATGACGGGCTCGAGCAGCTTCACGAGCCCGGCCACCGCGGTGTCGACCTCGTCCTCGTAGAAGTCGGCGATCTTGTTGAGCATGTTGTCCAGGGCGCCCGTCTGCTCGCCGACGCCGATCATCTGTACGACCATGTTCGGGAAGACGTTCGAGTCCCTCAGTGGCTCGACGATCGTCTTACCCCCTTCCACGCTCTTGCGCACGCCTTGGATCGCGTCCTCGACGATCGCGTTGCCGGCCGTGCGCGCCGTGATGTCGAGGCTCTCGAGAATGGGCACGCCGGAAGAGGTGAGGGTGGCCAGGGTGCGGCAGAACCGGGCGACGGAGATCTTCCGCAGGATCATCCCGATGATCGGGAGCTTGAGGACGAAGCCGTCGACCACACGCCGGCCGCGGTACGTCTGGTAGTACCGGCGGAAGAAGAAGACGAACGCCGCGATTCCGATCACGAAGAAAATGAAGTAGCGGGCGAGGAAGTTCGACGCGGCGATGACGACGCGGGTGGGGAAGGGGAGCTCCGCCCCGAGGCTCGTGAACAGGGCCGCGAACGTCGGAATGACTTTCAGCAGGATGACCGCGACGACGATCGCGGCGATGACGATGACGGAGATCGGGTAGATCAGCGCCGCTTTGACCTGGGAGCGCAGCTTGACCGCCTTCTCGATGTACACGGAGAGGCGCTGCAGGATCGTGTCGAGGATACCGCCCGCCTCGCCCGCGGCGATCATGTTCACGTAGAGGTTGTCGAACGCCTTCGGGTGGCGGCGCATCGCGTCCGCCAGCGTGGAGCCGGCCTCGACGTCCTGCCGCACCTGGAGCAGGATCTTCGAGAAGTTCTTGTGCTCCTGCTGGAGCGCGAGGATCTCGAGGCACTGCACAAGCGGCAGACCGGCGTCGATCATGACCGAGAACTGCCGCGTGAAAATGGCGAGGATCTTCGGGGGGACCTTGCGCCCGACCTTGGTGAGCGAGATCTCCTTCCCCCGCTCCCGGATGCCCGTGACGACGATGTTCTGCCGGCGGAGCGAGGCGAGCGCGACGTCCTTCGTGTCGGCGGCGAGGACGCCCTCCTGGACGAGCCCCGTGCGGTTGCGCCCTTTCCAGACGTAGTTGGGCATGACTCCCCTCAGGCGAGGGCTTTATCCCCTCTTGCCACCCGCGGCCGCGGCAGGTGCCGGCGACTGCGGGACGTTGACTCCGGCGCCGCGGTTGATGAGCTCCTGGAGCTCGTCGGGGTTCGACGAGCGCGAAAGAGCGCTCTCCAGCGTGATCTGCTTGCGCATGTAGAGGGTCGCCAAGGACTGGTTGAACGTCTGCATCCCGAACTTGGATTGTCCCGTCTGCATCATCGAGTAGATCTGGTGGACCTTGTCCTCGCGGATCAGGTTCCGGATGGCGGCGTTCGGGACCAGGATCTCCATCGCCATCACCCGCCCCTTGCCGCTCGCCCGCTCGAGCAGCGACTGGCAGAGGATCCCTTCGAGCACGAACGAGAGCTGCGTGCGGATCTGCGTCTGCTGGTGCGCCGGGAAGACGTCGATGACGCGGTTGATCGACGAGGAGGCAGAGTTCGTGTGCAGGGTGGCGAGCGTCAGGTGACCCGTCTCCGCGATGCGCAGCGCGGACTCGATCGTCTCCAGGTCCCGCATCTCGCCGACGAGCACGACGTCCGGATCCTCGCGGAGGACCGACTTCAACGCATTCGGGAACGAGTGGGTGTCGGCGTGCAGCTCGCGCTGGTTGACGAGGCATTTCTTGTGGGAGTGCAGGAACTCGATCGGGTCTTCGATCGTGACGATGTGGAGCTGCTTCTCGCGGTTGATGCGGTCGAGCATGGCCGCGAGGGTCGTCGTCTTGCCCGAGCCCGTCGGTCCGGTGACCAGGATCAGGCCGCGCGGCTTGTCGCAGAGCAGCTCGACGACCGGCGGGAGGCCGAGCTCACGGAATCCCAGGATCTCGTAGGGGATCTGCCGGTACACGCCCGCCGTGGCGCCACGCTGCATGAAGTTGTTCGCGCGAAACCGGGCGAGGCCCTTGACGCCGAAGGACAGGTCGAGCTCGAGGTTCTCCTCGAAGCGGTGCTTCTGTGTGTCGGTCAGAACCGAGTAAGCGAGCTGTTTCGTTTCCGCGACGGTCAGCGGCGGATAGGGAAGGGGGATGAGACGGCCGTCGAGCCGCACCATGGGAGGGGAGCTCGTGGTGAGGTGAAGGTCAGAAGCCCCCATCTCGACCATTTGCTTCAAGAGCTGATGCAGTGTGGTCTCGCCCGCCATCAATTCTGCCTTTCGGTAAGTGTCTGAGTAGTTTAGCCGCGACTGACGAAAAAGGGAAGGTCAGTTGTACAAAAACGAGGCGAAAGCGGTGGCCAGGGATCGGCCGCCCTCGAACCTAAAGTACCGTCTCTCTTAGAACTTCCTCCAGGGTCGTCACCCCTTCCCGGACCTTCTGAAGACCCGACATGCGGAGGCTGACCATGCCTTCCTCGATCGCCTTCCTCTTCAGCTCGATCGAGGAGGCGCCGGACAGGATCATGTCGCGGATCTCGTCGGTGAACTGCAGGACCTCGTAGAGGCCGACGCGGCCCTTGTACCCGCCGTTGTTGCACCGCTCGCACCCGCGGCCGCGCTTGAGCTTAAGGCTCTTGACCTCATCGGCGAGGAAGCCGACCTGGATGAGCATCTGCGGCGGGGTCTCGACGTCCTCCGTGCACTGCGCGCAGATCCGACGGACCAGCCGCTGCGCGCAGATCGTGTTGATCGAGGTGGCGACGAGGAACGGCTCGATTCCCATGTTCATCAACCGGTTGATGGTCGAAGGCGCGTCATTGGTGTGGAGGGTCGAGAGGACGAGGTGCCCCGTGAGCGCCGCCTTGACGGCGATCTCCGCCGTCTCGAAGTCGCGAACTTCACCCACGAGGATGATGTCGGGGTCCTGCCGCAGGAAGGAGCGCAGGGCGGATGCGAACGTGAGGCCGATCTGCTCCTTCATCTGGACCTGGTTGATCCCCGCGAGGTTGAACTCGATCGGGTCCTCCGCCGTCATGATGTTGACTGTGGGGTCGTTCAAGGCGGCGATCGCGGAGTAGAGCGTGTTCGTCTTGCCGGACCCGGTCGGACCCGTCACGAGGACGATGCCGTAGGGACGGTCGATCGCCTCCTTGAACCGGCGGAGCGGCTCCACCTCGAACCCGAGCTGCGTCATGTCGAGCTGCAGCTTGCTCTTGTCGAGAAGGCGCATGACGACCTTCTCGCCGAACTGGGCGGGAACGGTGGACACGCGGAGGTCGAGGTCGCGGGATCGCTCCTCGACGCGCAGCCGGATCTTGATGCGGCCGTCCTGGGGGAGCCGCTTCTCGGAGATGTCGAGCTTCGCCATGATCTTCAGGCGCGAGATGAGCGGGTCGCGCGTCCGCATCGGGAGCGCCATAATGTTGTGGAGGACGCCGTCGACGCGGAACCGGACGCGGAACTCCTTCTCGTACGGCTCGATATGGATGTCCGACGCACCCGCCTTGAGGGCCTCGATGAGGATCAGGTTGGAGACCTTGATGATCGGGGCGGACTCCGTGGACTTGGCGAGGTCGGAGAGGTCGATCTCCTGGCCCTCTTCCGCGCGGACGACGTCCACGTCGGCGCCGGCCTCCAGGCCGGTGATCTCGTCCATGTTCATCTCGCCGAGCCCCACGCCGGCCATGTCGTCCATCGTGAGGGCCGAGGAGGCCATGACGTCGTCGAGGCTCGTTCCCGAGGCCGCGTTGTAGGCGCCGGACGAGCGCGACTGCTGCTTCAGCACGACGGAGCGCGGCGTGCCGTAGTGCTTCTCGATCGCCTTGCGCAGCGCGATTTCCGAAGCGACGACGGGCTCGACGTTGTAGCCCGTCATGAACTTGATGTCGTCCATCGCGAACACGTTGGTGGGGTCCCCCATCGCGATCGTCAGGGTGGCGCCCGTCTTGTTGACGGGAAGGACTCCGTACTTCCGCGCCACTTCCCCCGGCACGATCTTGATGATGTTGGGATCGATCTCGAAGTGCGACAGGTCGATGGACGGCACGCCGAACTGCTGGGACAGGGTCTCGGTGATGTCGGCCTCGGTGCAGGCCCCGATCCGGACCAGCGCCTCGCCGAATTTCCCGCCCTCCTCCCTCTGATTCTTGAGGGCGGCATCAACCTGGTCCTGCGAGACCAGCTTGGCTTTGATCAAAAGATCGCCAAGTTTTATGGCCATGGATTCAGGAGAGAGTAAGGCCTAAGGCCCGGGCTGTCAAAAAGAAGCAGGAGATGGTCGAAAAGCGTCGGTCCTCACTCGGGCCAGGCCGGGCGTCGGAGTCGGAAGGGGAGGCGAGCTCTTCGCGACCGCCTTGAGCTTTCCGACGAGCGTTCCGACCTTCAGCTTCGACCGGATCTGCACCGGCATCTTGCGCTCGTCGTCCGTCAGCCACAGGAGCAGGTTCTTCCCCTTCCCGATGAGCCCCCCTTCGCCCTTGCTCCTCGGCTCGACGCGGATGGTCCGGAAGGTCCCGGCCGGGGTCGTGACGGTCTCGCGGCCGTGCACGTGGATCGTGAGGGAGTGGACCTTTCTGGACATCACGTTGATCGCCACGGGCGTGCCGCCCGTCAGGTCGAGGGTGCGGAGGTAGTAGACCGAGGAGAGGGAGTCGAAGGTCGGGTTGGTGATCGGGGTCGCGACGGCGTCTCGGCGTGCGATCCCCTCGTCCCAGAGAAAATCGATCCGGTCGTCGCGGACGCGCTTTCCCTCGACCGTGTGCTTCTCGAACCGGACCGAGCGCAGGTTGCTCGGGTCGATCCAGGACGCGAGGTAATCGCGGACGATGAACACCCGCGAGAGCACCTCGTTGGACAGCGCAGACATCTCGAGCTTGTAGACGGGCTTCCCGGAAAGGTCCGTGGCGCGCGCGGAGAGCGTGAGCTCCCCGCCGGTCACGCCCATGATCGTCATTGTGAACTTGAGGGTCTCGCCGACGAAGAGGGGGGCCTCCGTCCTTCCCTGCGCCGACACTCCGGACGCGGGGGCCATGAGGAAGAGGACGAGGAGTGAAGACCTGACGCGCTTCAACTGTCGGAGCAACCGCGCCTCACGGCAAAACGTTCCCGGGCCAACGAGTTAGCGGCTCGTGCCGAGAAGCCGGAGGGCTCGGTCGGCCACCACCTCGACCGGAGTCGACGGATTGTAGCGCACGGCGTTGCCCGGGCTCCGGTACGGACCGTTGCGCGCCGGGTCGGTGGGACCGTACAGGCCGAGCGTGCGCGCGCCGAGCGCGTCGGCGAGGTGCAGCGGTCCTGTATCGCCCGCGACGAAGAGCGCGGAGGCGTGAATGACGCGGGCGAGGCCGGGGTAGTCGAGCGGCGGCAGCAGCGCGGCGTCTGGCAGCAGGGCGCGGAGTCGCTCCACGCGCGCCTCGTCTCCCGGCCCCCACGAGATCGCGGGGCGGAGCCCGCCGCCGGACGCGAGCGCGCGGGCGAGGGCTGCGAAGCGCTCCTCGCCCCAGGCCTTCTCCGGGCGGGCCGTGCCGGGGTGGTAGAGCGCGAAGGGCTCCCGCAAGGTCGCGAGGAACTCCTCCGCGGCGGCGCTCCCGCGCGCGAGCAGGAAGGCGGCGTCCGGAGCGCGGCTCCGGACCGGGATCCCGGCGGCCTCGAGCAGCGCGAGGTTGCGCTCGACGACGTGACGCGCCGCCGCGCGCGGCGCGACGCCGCGGTCGCAGAGGAAAACCGACGCCGGCTCCCGCCGGGCGCTCCACGAGAACCCCACCACCGGCGCGCCGGAGAGGCGCGCCGCGACCGAGGACTTCCAGAGCCCCTGGACATCGATTGTGACGTCCGGCGCCCACGCGCGCAGTTCGCGGCGGAGCGCGAGCAGTCGCACGCGCCGCGGCGGCCCGCCGCGCCGGGTGTTCAGGAGGAACAGCCGTCGGAGGAAGGGAGCCCCCTCGAGGAGGCCGGCGTAGCGCGTGTCGGCCAGCCAGGCCACCTCATGCCCGGCCGCCGCCGCGTTCGCCGCGAGCGGGAACCCGTGGATGACGTCTCCCATGGCGGAGAGCCGGACGATGAGGAGTTTCATGCAGCTCTCAGCTGTTCGCTGTCAGCGATCAGCCAGACGGGCCTCAACGGTCCGGCTCGGTCGGCTTTTCCCCCGCTGACAGCCGAGAGCTGAGAGCTGAGAGCTGCCCGATTCGTTCGATCAGATCCGTCGTCGCATGATCCTTCGGGTCCCCGACGATCGCCGTCCGCCCGCCGTATCCCGCCACGACGGCGCGCTCGGGAACTCCGTCGGGGGAATAGTCGGTCCCCTTCGCGTGGACGTCCGGCTCGATCGCCTCGATCAGGGAGGCGGGCGAGTCCTCTTCGAAGAGGACCACCGCGTCGACGCAGCGGAGCGCGGCCACGATCTCCGCGCGCTCTCCCCCGGCGACGATCGGCCGGCCAGGCCCCTTCGCACGCCGCACGGAGGCGTCCGAGTTGACCGCAACCGCCAGCCAATCCCCCTCGGCGCGGGCCGCCTCGAGGTAGCGGACGTGGCCCACGTGCAGCAGGTCGAAGGCGCCGTTGGCCACGACGAGGCGCTTGCCGGCGAGCCGCTGCGCGGCCGCCGACGCGAGAATTTCCTCCCGGGACAGGACCTTTCGCTGGCTCGCTCCGCGCTCGACTCGACTCCCGATTCCCGATCCCCGATTTCCGATCCCCGGACTTTTCACGTCAAGAGGGCCCGGTCCGCATGGATCGCCTCGCGCAGCTCGGTGACCGTCACGGTCGCGGTGCCCATCTTCATCACGACAACCCCCCCGGCGAAGTTGGCGAGGAGCGCCGCCTCGAGCGGGCTCGCCCCGGACGCCAGCGACAGCCCGAAGGTCGCGATCACGGTGTCGCCCGCGCCCGTGACGTCGGCGACCTGATCCGTCCCGTGCACCGGGATCTCGACCGGCGGGCCGTCCTCGGCGAAGAGCGCCATGCCGCGCGAGCCGCGTGTGACGAGCAGTGTGCGGCACCCGATGCGGGCGCGCAGCTGCGACCCCGCTGCCTGGAGCCTGGCACCGGAGTCGCCGAGGCGCTCGCCGATCGCCTCCTCGAGCTCCTCCTCGTTGGGGGTGGCCGCGTCGACGCCGACGTAGTCGGGGAGGCGGCGCCGCGAGTCGACGAGGACGGGGGCCCCGTGCGAGAGCTCCTCCCGCAGCGGTCCGATGGCCGCGGGCGAGACCGCCCCGTAGCCATAGTCCGAGATCACGGCGCCCGTGGAACCGTCCGCGGCGCGGCGCAACCGCTGAAGGAGCGCCCCGCGCGTCCGGGTATCGGCGTCCAGTGTCTGCTCCCGGTCGAAGCGAACGATCTGCTGCTTGATCGAGCTCGGCCCGCCCCCGAGGATCCTCGTCTTCGTGGGGGTCCGATAGCCACGCACCTCGATCAGGCCGGATGTGTCGATGCCGCGCGACCGGAAAATGTCGCGGAGGGCGTTGCCTGTCTCGTCGCCGATCACCCCCACGGGCCGGGGTTCCCCTCCCAGCGACCGGATGTTGGCTGCCGTGTTGCCTGCGCTTCCGGGAAGGCTCTCCTCTTTCCAGTACCGCAGGATCAAGACGGGGGCTTCGCGGCTGATCCTCTTGGGGTAACCGTAGACGAACTGGTCGAGGACGAAGTCCCCGGCGACGACGATCCGGCGGCCGGCGAACGAGTTGACGATGGCGAGGAGACGGTCCCGCGAAACGGGAAAGCTCACGTCCGGCCGCTTGTGGCTGGTCGGAGCGCGCCGCGCCGGCGAAGCGTCCTCTGCTGGAAGTCCATGAAAACGTTCGGATTATAATGACGCGGCCCGACGAGATAACTCATGCTGGACTCACCGGTTCTCGTGTTGAATCGTGTCTTCCAGGCGATCCAGGTCACCTCGCTTCGGAAGGCCTTCACCCTCTTTTACAAGGGGCACGTGCGAGCGGTCCTGCCGGACTACTCCACGTGGGAGTTCGAGCACTGGTGCGACATCCCGGTGCAGCCGCAGGACGAGGTCGTCCTCACCCCATCGATGGCGATTCGCGTTCCGCGCGTGATCGCTCTGAAGGACTTCGACCGCCTTCCACGTCAGGAGGTCAAGTTCTCCCGCCACAACATCTACGTGCGCGACGGGAATCGCTGCCAGTACTGTGGCCACAAGTTCTCCTCCTCCGACCTCTCGCTCGACCACGTGGTCCCCCTGTCCCGGGGCGGCAACTCCTCCTGGGAGAACGTCGTGTGCGCCTGCCTCGCCTGCAACGTCCGGAAGGGCAACCGTACGCCTCACGAGGCGTCGATGCGGCTCATCGCCCACCCGAAGAAGCCGCGCTGGCACCCGGTCGGACACTTCGGTTCGAGCAAGTTCCATCCCGCATGGCGCAACTTCCTCGACGTCGTGTACTGGAACGTGGAGCTGAAATGAGTGGTCGGCGGAGCCCCCGCTCGTTTCATCCTGAGCGAAGCGAAAGATCCGCGATTCGGTCTCCCAGCCCTTCCAGCGCCCGCAAGACATCCTCCGGTCCGATCCCCCGCAGGCACTCGTGCCCGTAAGGGCACACGGCGAGGAAGCAGGGGGAACAGAAGAGGTAACGGTCCAGCACCCGGGCCGGTGATCCCTCCGGGCCGGTACGGCCCGGGTCCGTCGGGCCGAAGAGGGCGATGACCGGCGTGCCGACCGCGGCGGCGAGGTGCATGGGCCCCGAGTCGTTCGCGATCACGACGCGCGCCAGAGAGAAGAGCGCCGCGAGCTCGACGGGGTCGAGGGAAGCTCCCAGGACGGGGATGGACGCGCCGGCCGCCTCGGTCACGCCGCGCGCCAGGTCTTCCTCACCGGGGCCGATCGCGACGGCGACGGACGTCCCCGCCGCCGCGAGGTGCGCCGCGAGCCGTCCGAACCGCTCCGGTGGCCACCGCTTCGTCCAGGACCAGGCCGCGCCCGGGGCGAGCAGGACGGGGCGGGCGGACGGATCGATGCCGGCCGCCGCGAGGTGCGCGCGGGCCGTCTCCCGGGCGGCTTCCGAGAGATCGAGTCGTGGCGGGCCCGAGTCTGGCGCGACGCCCCGCGAGCGCAGCAGGTCATCGTAGTCGCGGACCTGGTGCGCCGTCCGCGGGGGCGGCGGCCTCCGGTGCGTCAGCAGCGGGCCGCGTCCGTCCGTCGCGTAGCCGATCCGCTCCCTCGCGCCCGCCGCCAGCGCGAGCAGCGCGGCGCGGAAGGAGTTCGGCAGGAGCCACGCCTCCCCGGGCGCGCGCCGGCGCGCCGTCCCCGCGTCCCTCCAGAGGCTTCCCGTGGCCGGAAGGACCTCGACCGCCGTGCCCGATGCGCGGTAGACGGCGGCGGGCCCGCGCCGGGCGAGCACGAGCAGCGGGCGGTCGCGGCGGGCCTGTCGGAGCGCGCGCATCATGGGAAGCGACATCACCGCGTCGCCGAGCCAGTTGGGCGCGACGACGAGGACGGGCGAACCGCCGCCGCTCATGTACGGCGCCGCCTCCGTCGCGTCATCCTGATTCCCCGCTCACTCCGGGGGCCGCGTCTTCCATCGGTCGTGGATCCAGAGCCATGCGGCGGGTTCCCGGCGGACCGCAGCCTCCGTCACCCGCATATACCGCTCTGTCAAGCGCCGGACCCTCTCGGCCCGCGGGGTCGCGGCGTCCTCGCCGACCAGCAGCGGCTCCTCGAAGCCGACGCGGTACCGCCCGCCCGGCAGCGGCCACGTGAAGACCGGGACCACCGCGGCTTCGGTCTTCAGATGGAGCAGCGCGAGCGACGGCGTGGTCGCCGCGAGCCGCCCGAAGAAAGGGACGAAGACCGCCTCTCGGGGAAGGACGTTCTGGTCCACGAGGATGGCGACGCTCTCGTTCTTCCGCATCGCGCGCAGCAGCTCCCGCGCGGCCTCCTTCTTGTAGATCACGCGGTTCCCGAAGCGCGTCCTGCGGCGCGTCAGCTCCCGCTCGAGGATCGGGTTGTCGAGCGCCCGGACCACGGAGGCGATCGGCTCGCCGAGCAGTCCCCCGACGGCGAGCGCCGCGATCTCCCAGCTCCCGAAGTGCGCCGAGAGGAGGAACACGCCCTTTCCGCGCGCCCGGCCCGAGCGGAGGTGCTCCAGCCCGGAAAACTCGACGCGCGCCCGCAGGTCGTCGAGCGTCCCGTCAGACGCGTCGAGGTAATCGAGGAGCGCGTGCGCCGTGTTCTCGACGGATCCGCGGGCGACGCGGGCGACCTCACCGCGGGGACGGTCGGGGAACGCATGGGCGACGTTGCGGAAAAGGATCCGCCTCCTGGGGGACGCGCGCGTCAGGAACCAGGCCGCGTTGCCGGCCAGTGCGGATGCCCCCGCCCGCGGGAGGAGGCGGAGGAACGCGAGGAGCGACCGGAACAGAACGTCTTCCAGCTTGTGGCGCAGAGGCGACCGGCGCCGTTTCTGGCGCACGGGGCGGACGGTCGGCGTCTCCTGGAGCTCGTAGACGGCGGACGGTGAGCTCCTCATGACGGCGGCCCCGCGGCTCGTTTCACGCGCTCGGCGACGAAAGCGAAAAAGCCCGGCTCGACCACGTCGACGGAGAGGCGCACGCTCACGATGGGGAGGGACATCCTGCCGGCGAGCTTCACGGCGTCCTTCTCGGTGGTCGCGATCCACGCGCTGCTCGTCCGGTCGGCGGCGCGTCGGATGCGCGTCAGGTCCCGGTCCGTGTAGCCGTGATGATCCGAAAAGACGAACGACTCCTCCGGCACCAGGTCGAGGTCCTTCAGAGCTGCGGCGAAGTCCCCGGGACCGGCGACCCCGGAAACCGCCACGAACCGTCGGCGCGCGAGGTCCCCGCCGTCCAGTGGCGCGCCCGCCTCGTCCGTCAACGCGACGGGCCGGATCCGCGCCGTGAAGACGGGCGCCTTCGGGTTCCGTTCGGCGAGGAGCATGCGCGCCGGGGGCGGGGGCGCCTGGCGGTCCACCCGCGTGAAGACGAAGGCGTCCGCCCGACCGAGCGCGGACACGGGCTCCCGGAGGCGACCGCGCGGAGGGAACCGTTCCCCCCCGAACGGGTCCCTCGCATCGAGGAGGAGCAGGTCGAGATCGCGGCGGAGCGCCAGGTGCTGGTACCCGTCGTCCAGGATGGATACGTCCGCTCCGAGATTCTCGGCGGCGCGGCCGGCATCGACCCGCCGCTCGCCCACGACGACGAGGACGCCGGGGAGGCGCCGGGCCAGAGCGACGGGCTCGTCTCCCCCCTCCTCCGCCCTGACGAGGGGCCCCTCGCCCCGCGAGACCACGACGACGCCCTGCGAGCGCCTCCCGTAGCCGCGAGAGAGCACGGCGGGCCGCCACCCCTCGAACCGCAGCCTCCGCGCGAGGAACTCGACGAAGGGCGTCTTGCCCGTTCCCCCGAGCGTGATGTTGCCGACGGAGATCACCGGGTGAGAGAGGGCGTAGGAGCGGCGGCGGCCGGTGGCGTACAGGCGGGCACGCCACTCGAGAATCGACCCGTAGAGCGTCGCGAGGGGTGCGCTCACGCCCCGCGCTCCTTCGACCGCCGTTGGGCGGCGGCGGCCGGGCGCAGAAGCGGAAGGACCGCCTCCGCCGTGGCGTCCGCCGCGCCCCGATTTTCCGCGACGAATTGTTCGGCGCGGGAGCCCGCCGCCGCGGTCGCCGCCGTATCTCGGAGCGCCTCCTCGATCGCCGCCGCGAGCGCCACGGCGTCCGCGACGCGGCGGAGAATCCCCATGCGCTCCCCGGCGTCCACGACCTCTCGGAAGTTCTGCGTGTGGGGGCCTGCGAGGACGGGGCACCCCGCGGCCCAGGCCTCGATCGGGTTGTGCCCTCCCACGGGGACGAGGCTCCCCCCGAGAAACGCGATGGCCGCCTCGCGGTAAAGCGCGGCGAGCTCCCCGATCGTGTCGAGGAGATAGACGTCGGGCCGCTGCAGGGCCCGTCCGGAGCGCCGCATCACGCTGTGGCCCGAGCGCTCGAGCTCGCGCGCAACGGTTTCGAAACGCTCCGGGCGACGCGGCGCGATCGCCAGCAGCGCCGGAACCTTCAACCGCCTCCAGGCCGCTTCGACCTGCGCCTCCTCGCCCTCGCCGGTCGAGGCGGCGACGACGATCGGCCGCCCCGCGGCCGCGGCCCGGATCCGCTCGGCGTCCGCGAAGGGCGGCGGCGGGCGCACGTCGTACTTGACGTTGCCCGTGAGCCGGACCCGGTCCGCCGGGGCGCCGAGCGCCTCGACGCGCCGCGCGTCCGTCGCCGTCTGCATGGCAAACAGGGAAATCCGTCGAAGCACGGCGCCGAACCATCCTCCGACGATCCTGTACCGGCGCCATGACCGGTCCGAGAGGCGCCCGTTGACGAGGGCGACTGGGATGCCCCTTCGCTCCGCCCTCTGGATGAAGAGCGGCCACAGCTCCGTTTCGGTGAGCAGGATCAGGCCGGGCCGCGTCTCGTCGAGCGCGCGGTTCACCGGTCCGGAGAGGTCCAGCGGGAACGCGAAGACCGGCACCTCGCCCGCGCTGCGCTCCGCGAGCTCCCGGCCCGCCCGGGTCGTGACCGAGAGGCCGAGACGCACACCCGGGACGCGCCGGCCGAGGCTCGCGAGGAGGCTCCGGGCGACTCCGACCTCCCCCACGGACACGGCGTGCACCCAGATGCCGCCGTCGAGGTCGGGATAGCCCGCTCGCCCAAGGCGGCCCCTCATGTCCCCCATCGCCCGGCGGCCCGTCAGTGACCGGAGTAGCGCGAAGGGCGAGTAAACGAGAAGGGCCGAGGTGGCCAGTACGCGATAAAGGAGCAAACGCACACAGACTAACCCGTCGCTCTCGCTCGTTTCGGCGTTGCCTGCGGCCTCGCCTCGCGGCTTCGCCCGGATGCGGGCTCACCGCTCGGCTGCTTCCGATCGCTCGCTCTCGCTCCCGCGGCGCGAGGCTCCACCCCACGGGTGACTTCTCGCGTCGCGAACCCAACGGTCAGCTTGCTGGTTTCCATCTAACATGAGACCATTCAAAAGCTTATGTGGCGCAAAAGGCCCCCAACGGAGGCGTCCCCGGCTCCGTATAGAGAGGGGATGGAGCTCGTTTACAGTCAGGACCGTCGGCGTGACGAGTCGGAGCGGGAGAGCGACCGCCGGCTCGCGATCCAGGCCCGGGACGGCGACCTCGTCGCGTTCGACGCCCTGGTGACCCGCAAGACGCCCGCCGTCCTTTCGGTCGCGCGGAGAATCCTCGGCAACGCCGAGGACGCCCGGGACGTCGCGCAGATGGTCTTCCTGCGCGTCTGGGAGCAGCTCGCCCGGTACGACGACCGGTACTCCTTCAACACGTGGCTCTACCGCATCGCGACGAACCTCTCCATCGACTTTTTGCGGAGCTCCCGCAGCCGCGAGAAGGCGCACGGCGCCACGCTCTACCTGGTCCGCGCGCGGCAGGAGGAGACTTCCGCCGAGACGAGCCGGGGCGCGGAGGACGGCGAGATCGCCCGCCTGTTCGAGCGGGTCTCCGCCACGATGACGGGCAAGCAGAAGGCCGTCTTCGTGCTCCGCGAGATGGAGGACCGGGAGACGCGCGAGATCGCTCAGATCCTCGGCTGCGGAGAGTCCACGGTGCGCAACCACCTGTTCAACGCGCGGCGCGTCCTCCGACGAGAGCTCGCGAAGATCTATCCTGCCGCGCTGCGGAGAGGGAAGCCGTGACCGCCCTCTGCCCCGAGGTCCGCGACCGCTTCGCGCGCTATGCCGAGGACCGGCTCGACGCGGCGCAGCGCCGCGACGTTCGAGACCATCTCCGCGCCTGCCGCACGTGTGCGGAAGAGGCCTCCGCCGCGGACCCCGCGCTCCTCTTCGCGGCGATGCCGCCGGAAGAGGTCTCGGCGGAGGAGGTCTCGCGGGTGCTGGCCGCTGTGCGCGCCGGGATGGAGCTCCGCCGCGCGGAGAAGAGACTTGCGCGCTCCCCCAGGCGGCTGGCGGCCCTCGGGTCGGCCGCCGCCGTCCTCGCCCTGACCCTGCTGCTCCCGGGCCGCCTGGAACGGCCCGCCGGGCGGACCGCCGTCGGGGACGCCGCCCCGCGGCCCGCCACGGCACCCATGCCGCAGTTCCTTCCGGGCGCCGCTCCGGCCGCCACGGCCGAGCGATTTCCGGCGGAAGCGACCATCTACGACTGGAATCCCGGCAATTCGCGCGACGAGCCCCGGGTGGTCTGGATCGTGGACGGTTCGCTCGACATCTAGTCGCAGGTTTCGTTTTCCCCCGCTGAGGGGGTTTGGGTTCCGACTCTCGTGAGAAAAAAAATCGCGCTCGTTCTTCTCGCCGGCTGCCTTGCCGTGCCCGCCCTGCGGGGCGCCACGGACGCCTCCGTGCGCGTCTTCGTGCTCAAGCACAAGCGCGTGGAGGAGGCGGCGTTGCTGATCCGGTCGCACCTCTCCGAGTCCGCCTCGGTCACGCTGACGCAGAGGTTGAACGCGATGACGGTGACGGACCGGGAGGATCGGTTGCTGACGATCGGGCGCGTGCTCGCTGCGTTCGACACGCCGCCGCGCGGCTTCACGTTCGCGGTCCGTCTCGTGCGGGCGCGGGCGGACGTGCCCGCGGGCTCGATCTCCCAGGAGATCGGCGGGCTCGGGGCGAAGCTGCGCTCCCTCCTCCAGTTCAACGACTACGCGCTGATCGACTCGACCGTGTTGCGGGGCGTCGAAGGCCAGAGCGTCGAGTACCGGCTCGGCGACGAGTTCCTCATCTCGTTCCTCATCGGACCGACGGGCTCGGGCGATGACCTGATCCTCTCCCCGTTCTCCCTCGCCCGCCTCCGCCGCGACGAGGCGGGCCGCGTGCGGCGCGCCACGCTCTATCGGGCGCCCATGCCGATCACGTTGAACCAGACGCTCGTCGTGGGCGCGTCGAAGGAGGAGAGCTCCAAGACGGCGCTGATCCTCATCCTCCTCGCGCAGGAGATCCCGCGGGGCGGGGCGGAGAGGGGCCTGGCGGACACCAAGACCGTGGAGCGCAAGCCGTGAGCCCCGAGTTCCGCGTCAAGGCGGGTTGGCCGGACGGCTCCGTGGGCGACGAGGCCGTGCTCGCGCCGGACGCGCGCACGGCGCGGGTGGAGGTCGAGCGGCGCGGCGGACGCGTCTTCGAGGTCAGCGGTCGGGGCCTCGGCATCGCCCGCGGCGGCAAGGGGGGCAAGGGGCGGGTGAAGATGGCGGACTTCCTCGTCCTCAACCAGGAGATGATCGCGCTCCTCAAGGCGGGGCTGCCCGTCGTCCGCGCGTTCGAGATCCTGCTCGAACGGCAGAGCAGCGCGACGCTCCGCCGGGTCCTGACAGACGTGAAGGACCGGATTAACGCCGGGGCGTCCCTGTCCGAGGCCTTCGCCGAGCAGGGGGACCTCTTCCCCCGTCTCTACGCCACGTCGCTGAAGGGGGGGGAGAAGAGCGGCGAGATCGAGGGGGTCCTTCGCCGCTACCTCCAGTACCAGAAGACCGTGATCGGGCTCTCGCGGAAGGTCGTTTCGACGCTCGTCTACCCGGTGATCCTGATCGTCCTCTCGGCGATCCTCGTCGCGATCCTGATGACGGTCGTGGTGCCGCGCTTCGAGGACTTCTTTGCCGACTTCGAGGCCGACCTCCCGCTGTTGACGGTGATCGTCGTGGGGATCGCGAGCTTCCTCCGGGCGAACTTCCTGATCCTCGTGGCGGCACTCGGCACGGCCGGGGTCCTGACCTGGCGCTGGCTGAAGACCTCGGCGGGCCGGGACTGGCGGGACCGGGTGCTCCTGCGGGTCCCCGTCGTGGGGGGCATCCTGCGGCGCTTCGCGATCACGCAGTTCACCCGGAGCCTCGGGACGCTGTTGGGGGGCGGGACACCCCTCGTGCCGTCGCTCGAGAATGCCGCCGACGCCGTCGGCAACCGGTTCGTATCGCGCCAGGTGACGGAGGTGATCCCCCGCGTTCGGGAGGGCGGTGAGCTCTGGGCCGCCCTGGACAGCACGGGAATTTTCACGAACCTCACCATCGAGATGATCAAGATCGGCGAGACCTCCGGCGCGCTCGAGGAAATGCTCGCATCGGTATCCGAGTTCTACGACGAGGAGATCGACGCCCGGCTCGCGCGCGTCATCGCTTTCGTCGAGCCGGCCATCCTGGTGCTGATGGGCGGGGTCATCGTCGTGATCCTGCTCTCCGTGTACCTGCCGATTTTCTCGATCATGTCGCAGATCCGGGGGTAAATCTCTTGGCCAAGCAGTACGTCAACAACGGGGACCCGGTCGTTCGCATGGCCTCGCGCGAGGAGGATGAAGCGACCGCCCGCGCTCTCGCGGAGCGCCTCGGCCTGCCGTTCGTCGCGCTGTCGGCCTTCCGCGTCGATCCGGACCTGTTCCGGTCCATCCCCGTCGAGTGGATGCTCCGCTACGCGTTCATCCCCGAGCGCCGGACGGAGAAGGCGCTGACGATCATCTGCGCCGATCCGACGGACGTCGTGAAGCTCGACGAGCTGGAGCTGCTCACGGGGCTCCCGCTGCGCCTGAAGGTGGGGGGCCGGTCCGCGATCACGGACATCCTCCAGAAAAGCGAGTCGTCCCAGCGGGTGCTCGACGAGGCGACGGAGGACTTCCGGCTCCAGCTCGTTTCGGAGGACGAGGAGGGGGAGGAGACGCTCACGATCGATCGGATCACGCAGGACGCGTCCCCGATCATCAAGCTCGTCGACTCGATCCTCTTCAACGCGATCCAGCGCCGGGCCTCGGACATCCACATCGAGACGCAGGAGAACGTCGTCCTCATCAAATACCGCATCGACGGCGTCCTGTACCAGGCCATGGACCCGATCGACAAGCGCCATCACGGCACGATCATTTCCCGCATCAAGATCATGTCCGAGCTCGACATCGCCGAGAAGCGGATCCCCCAGGACGGGCGGTTCAAGCTCCGCGTCCGCGGCCGGACGATCGACTTCCGCGTGTCGATCATGCCGACGGTTCACGGCGAGGACGCCGTCATCCGGATCCTCGACAAGGAATCGGCCAACGCCGAGTTCAAGAGCCTCAACCTCGAGGTGCTCGGGTTCGACACCGAGACGAAGAAGAAGCTGCGGAAGTTCATCCGGGAGCCGTACGGGATGGTGCTCGTCACGGGACCGACCGGATCGGGCAAGACGACGACGCTGTACGCCTGCCTCTCCGAGATTCAGTCCGTCGAGGACAAGATCGTGACGATCGAGGACCCCGTCGAGTACCAGCTCCGGGGCATCACGCAGATCCCCGTGAACGAGAAGAAGGGGCTGACCTTCGCGCGCGGCCTGCGGTCGATCCTGCGGCACGACCCGGACAAGATCATGGTGGGAGAGATCCGCGACGAGGACACCGCACAGATCGCGGTCCAGTCGGCGCTCACCGGGCACCTCGTCTTCACGACCGTCCACGCGAACAACGTCGTGGACGTGCTCGGCCGGTTCCTCAACATGAAGGTCGAGCTCTACAACTTCGTCTCCGCGCTCAACTGCGTGCTCGCGCAACGGCTCGTCCGGAAGATCTGTCCGCACTGCCGCGAGGAGGTGTCCGTGACGGCGGAAACGATCCGGGAAGCCGGTCTCGACCCCGACGCGCTCGGCGGGCAGGTCTTCTACGAGGGGCGCGGGTGTCTCGAGTGCGACGGCACCGGCTTCCACGGCCGGATGGCGATCGCCGAGCTCCTCGACCTCTCCGATCGCATCCGCGGCCTCATCCTGGAACGCCGTCCCGCCGCGGAAATCAAGAGGGCGGCCAAGGACGAGGGCATGACCTTCCTGAGAGACGCGGCGCTCGCGAAGGTCTTCGAGGGTTCGACGACGCTCAAGGAGATCAACAAGGTGACCTTCGTCGAATGAGGCGTGTCCGGTGAGGATTCCGCTGCTCGCCCCCGTGGTGCCGCCGCACGTCTTCTGCCTCACCGCGGAGGGGGTCACATACGCGCACGTGCGCAGGGACCCGGCGCCCGGGTTCGCCCACGTGCGCCATACGGCCTACCCGCCCAACGCCCTCGGCGCGGGGACCTCCGGGACGCCGCTCTTTTCGCGGGAGGCGATCGCCGAGGCCGTCGAGGGAGCGCGTCGTCAGGCGGGAGGGCGCCTCAACCGCGCCTCTGTCGTGTTTCCCGACGTCTGGGCCCGCATGCTGCCCATCGAATTCGACACGTTGCCCCAGGGGAACGAGGCCGCCCGCGAGATGGTCGCCTGGAAGCTCAAGAAGCTGCTGCCGGGGGTGACGTCAGACCTCTCCGTGATCTTTCGGGAGATGCCGCCGCTCGGCCAGGAGCGGCGGCTCCTCGTCGCGGCCGCCCCGGCCGAGACCCTGCACTCGATCGAGCAGGCGTTCGACGCGCTCGGGGTGCGGATCGGCGCGCTCGCTCCGGCGAGCCTCGCGCTCTTCGAGGGACTCGCCTCGACGCTCGCCGGGCGCGTACCGGGCGACTATGCCCTCGTGCACCGCAGCGCGGGCTCGTTCGTCTTCATCGTGGCGCGCGAGGAGGCGCCGCTCTTCTTCCGGCAGCGTCCGGTGGAGGCGGAGGACGGCGACCACGAGCAGGAAGTGCGGCTCTCGCTTTCCTACTACATCGAAAAGCTCAAGGGGCCCGGCCTCTCCTCCGTCTATCTCCACGATGCGCTCCCCGGCCAGGAGCTCGACGCCGCCGCCGCCTTTCCGTCGGCCCCCGTGGTTCTCTCTGGACGCTTCTTCGGAGGCGACGGGGACTTCGACGCGCGCGTCGCGTCACGGCCCGAGCTGCTGCCCGGGTTCGCGGCGATCTTCGGAGCCGGATGAGCCTGCTGCGCCTGAACTTCGCGCGGCGGCCGTTTCGGGACTATCGACCAGCCCATCTCGTCGCGGCCGTGGCCCTCACGGTCGGGGCGGTTCTCCTGGCGATGAACGTGCGGCTCTACAGTGACTTCCTCAAGGAGATGGAGGGAACGCGCCGGCAGATCACGTGGCTGGAGGAGCGAGAAGCGCGCGCGGCGCGGACGGCCGGTGAGGCGCGGACGGCGCTCGACCGGTACAAGGTCTCGTCGCTCGCGGTGGAGAGCCGGGAGCTCCTGCGCCTGGTCAGGGAGCGCCAGTTCTCCTGGACCCAGCTCCTGGCCCGCCTCGAGCGGGTCCTGCCGCCCGAGGTGCGCCTCGCGCGACTCTCCCCAGGGTTCGACGGGGAAGGGCAGGTGACGCTCGACCTCTCCCTCGTCGGCTCCGGCGGCTCCAGCGTCGTCCGCACGATCGCCGCCCTGTCCCGCGACCGCGCGTTCGAGGCGGTCGAGCTGCGGTCGGAGACGAGCCCGGAGCTCGGGGTGCCGGAGGGCTATTCCTTCCAGCTCGGGCTCCGGTACCGGGTCGACGATCCGGCGGCGGTGGCTCCCGCGGGGTCCTCGCGGTGAGGGCCGGGCTGGAGGTCTGGAAGCGCCGCGCCGGGCTCCTGGCGCTGTCGACGCTCTTCCTGGTCGGGAACCTCGTCTTCTTCTTCGCCTACGGGACGAACACGCGCGCCCGGGAGCAGGCGCTCGAAGACCGCCGCAAGGCCCTCGAGGAGCAGGTGTCCGCCGCGGAGACCGAAGCGGGACGGCTCGCCGCCCAGCGCGACCGCCTCGCTCAGGTCACTTCGGCCCTCGAGGAGTTCTACGGGAGCCGGATCGGGCCGCGTCGGGACACGCTCGCCCCTGTGATCGAGGAGGTCCACGCCGTGCTGCGGCGCGCCGGGATCGCCCCCGCCCAGATCAGCTACCAGACGGTGAGCGTGCGGGACCTCCCGCTGACCGAGATGCAGATCTCCTTCGGGTTTCGCAGCGACTACGCGAAGTTCAAGCGGCTGCTCAGCCTGTTCGAAGGAAACCGCCGCTGGATCATCGTCCGCGAGGCGGGCCTCGCGCGCGATCCGGAGTCGCCGGCGTCCGTGGAGGTCCGGCTGCAGCTCGCCACCTACTTCGCCGAGGCGTCGCCGGCGCGGCCCGGTCGCGCGAGGGTCGGCGCGTGATCGGCGCGGAAAAGATCGGCACGCGCCGGCAGGCCATCCTCGTGGGGCTGCTGGCGGTCGTGCTCGTCTTCGCCGTCGTGCGCTGGCGCGGCAAGGACCGTCCCGCGGGCCCGGCGCCGGCCGGAGTGATCGCCGGCGGCATCGAGGACGAGCCTCGGCGGGGCGCCCGCGCTCCGCGCGTGCGCGACGTCTCCCCCGACGAGGTGCCCCTGATCTCGGCCGACGACCTCGACCCCCGTCCGGGAGGGTCCGGGACGGGCACGTCCCGAGACCTTTTCGACTTCCGGGAGC
>Ga0136614_10000108_pt1 | contig 31734 bp, 9 predicted proteins | sample AntDrymUQ2792106_2_FD_106643 | JGI IMG/M metagenome (GOLD analysis project Ga0136614, IMG submission 106643) | Polar desert sand microbial communities from Dry Valleys, Antarctica - metaG UQ279 (21.06) | ecosystem: Environmental > Terrestrial > Soil > Desert | place: Antarctica: Dry Valley... | reverse complement strand
CCGACCCCGTTCGCGCTCCAGGCCGCCTTCGACTCTCCCCCCTGAGTAGCGCCCCACGGCGAGCCGACGCAGGCCGGCGAACTCCCTTGTCCCGCGTAGCGCGAAGCGGGCCCCGGGGCCCGCGTAGCGCGGCATCAGCGCCAGAGCGCCCACCTCGCCGCGCACCAGGAACACGTCCCCGCCGGCGGCGGCCCGCCTCCAAACGGACCTGTCTGCGGTGTCCTCCTCCACGGGATGATCCTCGCCCAGGTACACGCCGAGCGCGCCGACTTCCCCGAGCCCGTAGAGCACGGGATCACCGGGGGCCGCGACGCGTTCGATGTAGGAGGCCACCTCCGGCGTGGCGGGGCGCCGCCGGGCGGGGTCGAGGCTCCGCAGACCGGCCCCGGCCACCGCTGCGAGCAGGACGATCACAGCCACCTTCGAGGCGCGGGGCCCGAGCGAGGTGAGCAGCGCGGCCACGAGCAACGCGAGCGCGATGCGCGAGTCCTCGAGGTCCCTCGCCCACGAGAGCTCACCACGGGAGTAGCGGTCGCCGAGATAGGCGTCGGTCACCGCCCAGCCCCCGACCACTGCGACCAGCGCGACGACCCCCACGGCGCCCGAGAGCGCCGCGCGTGGGACCGCGCGCCGTCCCCCTGCGAGGGCCGCCGCCCCGGCGAGCAGCGCGGCGCATGCGATGGCAAAACCGGCGCGGCTTGCGTCGAGCGGGGTCACACCCTGGTTGGTGAGCGTGGCCGCGAGCAGGACGGCCAGCCCCGCGATCACCCACCACCGCCGCGCGAGCGCATCGAGACGCGGCACCAGCGGCAGGAGCGCCAGGCCCAGGGCCAGTGCGGGGTCCACGTAGCGGGCCGTGGCGCTGAAGAAGATCGGAAACCCCTCGGGTCCCGCGGCCGTGCCCGGGGAGGTCATGTAGGCCACGACTCCGACCACCGCCGCCGCCCCGAGCACCCGGTGGAGCCGGCTGCGCCCGAGGGCGATGCTGAGCGCCATGCCGGCCAGGGCGAGGGCGAAGACGGCGACCCAGACCGTTCCGAACCGATCGTGCAGCCCCGGGAAGAAGACGGTTCGCCATACCTCGGAGTCGGTCGCGTAGTGGGCCACGGTCAGGCCCTGGAGCTGGGGAGGAGCGGCCAGCGAGAGCGGGCCCACGCCGAGCTCGAACCAGGGCAGGGGGTTGCCGGTCCTGAACAGGTTTCGCGCGTACCAAAAGAACCCGGCCGCCACGAGCGGGACCAGCCAGGCCACGGCCACGCGCCCGCGCGCAGCGCGCGCCGTGACGGCCGCCAGGCCCACGGTCATCGCCCCACGATCCCGACGGCGGTGAGCTTCGAGGCCACGGCGAGGCCCCCGGCGGCGCCCGCAGCGGCGATGCCGCCCCTCCGCGTCCCGCCGGCGCAGAGGAGCAGCGCGGCCGCGGCCAGCACTAGCGCGAGCCCGGTGATGTCGTTGTCGACCGTGCCGGGCTGCGTCTGGGCGAGCGCCGGAGAGCCCAGGACGAGCGCCACCCCCAGAAGCGTGGCCGGACCGTGGCCGGTCGGGCGCCCGGCGCACCAGGCCGCCAGGAGCGCAAGCGCGACCCAGCCGAGGTTGAGGATCGGCGACAGGACGTCGCTGCCCATGAAGAGGATCCCGAGCGCATGCAGCAGCTCGGCGTCGTAGGGGTGGAAGCTCGTGACGGGATCGTCGATCAGGAAATGCAGCGCCGTGATCGAGTGGTCCTGCACGAAGCGAGCCGCCACCGGCCCGTGGTAGCGCAGGGTGTCGCTTCCGTACATCCCGCGATCGAGCGCCTCGACGGTGTCCACGCCCCACTGGCCGACCACCACCGCCGCCGCGCCGATGGACGCCACCACCCCGAACCGGCCGACCGCGGGGACGCCGACTGGCTCGGGCCTCGCCGCCGGCGGCCGGCAGACCGCGCCCAGCGCCAATCCGCAGACCCCACAGGCGACGGCCACCGGCACGGGGTAGAACGCGCCGACCGTGCCCAGCACCTTGGCCACGCCGAGCAGCAGCGCGAGGAAGATCACCGCTTCGGCGAGTCGCGCCGGCGCGCCCGCCCAGTCCGAAAGCCACCGAGAGCGCACCCGCACGGCGGCGAACACGAGCGGGGCGACCGCCACCGCCACCAACGCAATCCCCCCCAGATACCGACCGAACGTCATCGCCTCACCCATGCGTCAGCGCGTCGCGGCGGCAAGCCTATTGCACGCTCGGACAGGCGGCGTAATCAAGCGACCAGACCCGGCAGAGGCGGGGCGTGGAGCCGAGGATGTGCTTTAGCATGGGCGCGGTGGGAGTCCGCCGCCCGTCCCTGCGCGTCCTTGTCGCGGTCGGCCTCGCACCGCGCTCCTTGACCGCCTGAGCCCGCCTTCACCCCGTCTGCCGCCCGGTTCGGTCGCGGGTGGAGAGCAGTGTTGATAGCTTGCGAGCGGTGAGTGGAACCTGGCCTGAGCAGGTTTCGCGCCGAGCGTTCCGCTCAGCCGTGCACCCGCGCACAAGACTCGGATCCGGAATCGCGACCGTCCTGAGCGCAGTCGTCAGGTGACCGGAGATCTCCGGCAGGTCGCGACGTCGCTTTGGCGGGCGAACCGGACCGGGGGCTGGTGGGCGATCGTCGGCGTCCTCACCGCCGCCGCCCTCGTGCTCCGCCTTCCCGGACTCGGCCAGGGCCTTGCACTCGATGAGGTGCTCACCTTCAACGAGATCCACGCGCATCCGCTCGGGGATCTGATCGATCAGATGCGCGTCTACGGGGAGGACAATCCGCCGCTGTACTACGCGCTGGCGTGGATTGCGGCGCAGGTGGGCGAGGACACGGTCGCGATCCGGCTTCCGTCCCTGATCCTCGGTGCCGCCACCGTGCCGCTCGTTTTCGTGCTCGGCGCCCGGACCGTGGGACGAGGCCCCGGCGCACTCGCGGCGGCCTTCGCCGCCGTATCGCCCTTTGCGCTCTTCTACGCGGCCGAGGCGCGGGCCTATGCGACCGCCACGTTCTTGTCAGTCCTCAGCACCGTCGTCCTCCTGCGCGCGCTGGAGGCCCGGAACCGCTGGTGGTGGGCCGCCTATGCCGCGTCCGGGACCGCGCTGCTCTACACGCACTACACGGCCGCCCTCGTGCTCGGGGCCCAGGCGGCCTGGGCCCTGCTGGCCCACTCCTCCCAGTGGCGCGCCATCCTGCTCGCCAACTCGGCGGCCGTCATTGCCTTCCTGCCCTGGGCGGCGACGGCGCAGGGCGGCAACTTCGAGAACGTTGTCGGCGGGCCGCTTCGCCCGGAACTCTCGACCTTGGAGGCGCTGCTGGCTGTGGTCCCGGGTCAACCGTACAGCCAGATCCTGCGGCCCACGCTCGAGCAGTTCCCAGGCAAGCTCGCTCTCGTCCTCCTCGCCGCTGCCGTGGCCGTGGCCGCGGCGGGGGCCCTCGCCGGACGGCCGCCGCCCCCCAGCAACACGACGCGCCCACCACCCCCGAGACCGCTGCTTCTGCTGCTCGCATTGGCGCTCGCGACCCCCGGCGGGGTCTTCGCCTACGCCGTGGTGTCGCACGACATCTTCCTGTCGCGGTACTTCAGTGCCTCGCTGCCCGCCATGCTGGTGCTCATCGGATGGCTCCTGCTCAGGCCACCGGCACTGGTGAGGGTGGTGGCCGTCGCGCTCGCGAGCACAGGCATGCTGATCGGCAGCGCCAAGTCATTTGAGGACCGTTTTCGTCGCCCGCCTCTGGACGAGATGGCGCGCTTGATCCGGAGCGAGACGCAGCCGGGCGACACGATCGTCGAGAACGCCCTTCCCAAGCTGGCCTTCTACACCGCTCCGCTGCACGCCTACCTCGACGGGGAGCGATCCTTCTCCTTCGACGGAACGGCGGCGTCGCCGGTGTGGCGGCGCGGCCGCGTCGCGATAGCGACCGGCGACCTGTCGATCCTGCCTTACACGCCCGCCCGGTGGGGACCGGGCCTCTGCTTCCGGCGCGGCGCCCGGCGGACCTTCGACGGAGTGATCGCCACGGGCATCGCGATCTACGGGCTCGGGCCGAACGGCCGAGACTGTCTCCGAGCAATCCCCAGGTTCGCGCAGGGCTTCGGGCCGGCCAGCGAGGACCTCGCCCACCAATGGCGATCGATGCTGGAGTCGCGCGGCAGCGTGATGCTCACGAATGCGGCTCCGCGCCCGCGCGCCGTTCGCCTGGCCATGGGGCTTGATCGCGTCGGGGGGCCGCCGGCGCCGGTCGTGGTCAGTTACCCGGACGGGTCGAGCGTCGAGGTCATAGCCGGCGAGCGGGCTGCGCCGGTGTCGCGGGTCATTCGCCTCGCCCCGGGACGCAGTCGCCTGACGCTGACGACGCAGGCTGAGCCGATCGCGGCGCCCGCGGCGCCGCCGCACTACCTCCGGGTCCTCGATCTCCGCGTGGACCCGGAGCGATAGGCCAGCCCCGCGGCGAGCAAGACTCGCGCGTAACCGTATGCCTGGTGAGAGAAGACGAACTTTGACTCCCCGGCGATCCGTCTCCCCTGCTGGCCACGCAGCTCGTGGATGCGGCCACCGCTGAGCCAGGCCTTCAGCGTCAATTCCGGCGAGATCTCGAATCCGCCCGAGCTCAGACCGAGCGAACGCGCGAAGGCGATGTCGAAGCCGCGGAACGCGTAGGTCGGATCGCGAAAGGGAAGCCCCACGGCCCAGCGGCAGAGGTACCGGTAGATCCACTGGTAGATGCGATAGCTCCAGGGGATGCTGGCGGCGTCTCCTGCCTCGACGTACCGCGACAACAGCACCAGGTCGTCGCCGTGGTCGATCACGCGGTCGCGAAAATCCGGTATCGCCGCGATCGGGTCGACGGCGTCGCCCATGACCACCACGCCCACCCGTCCGCTCGCATGTTGCAGCCCGAACCGAATCGCATGACCGATGCCCCTGGGAAGCCCTTTGTGCAGCGCCTTGACGTGCGGATAGCGGTTGGACAGCAGCATCGCCTCGCGGAACGTGTAGTCGTCGGAGCAGTCGTCGATTATCAGGATCTCGCCGCTCAGGCGCGTCTCCTCGAGCAGCCGGACGAGCTTGTCCACGACCGAGGGAACGTTCTGCTCCTCGTTGAGGCAGGGAACGAGAAGGCTGAGTTCGGGAGCCGCATCTGCGGCGCCCGTTCCCGCCGCCTGCCCGCCGATCATGCAGCTACGAGCGGGCGCCCTCGAGCGAGGCGCCGTACACGGATCGCATCCATTCGACCGTGGTGGGTATCCCCTCGTCGAGGGTCACGGCGGGGTTGTGCCCGAACGCCTCTGCAGCTCTCGAGATGTCCGGGCGCTTGTTCTGGACGTTGTGGGCGTCCTCCGGCAGGTATTCGACCAGCGAGTCGTTCTTGCCGAGAGTCTGGAGGATCAGGTCGCTGGCATGCTCGACGCTGGCGAACTCCGTCCCGCCGATGTTGTAGACCCCACCGGGCTCGAAGCGGTCGCACACGTTGGCGAGGGTGGGGATGAAGTCGTCGATGTACATGAACACCCGCTTGTATCCGCGGTAGACCTTGTACGGGAGCCCGGCCAGGGCGCGATAGCAGAAGAGACAGACCACGCTGCGGTAGTGGTGGTAGTGCTCACCGGGCCCGTAGGCGTTGAAGAAGCGCAGACGCACGATCGGAGAGTCGTAGCGCTTCTCGAAGTTCATGATCTGGATCTCGTTCACCCATTTGGTCGTGGCGTAGTCGTTGTGCTGGATGATCGAGTGCTGGAGCGGGATGTCCTCGTGCAGGATCGCCTCATGCCTGTCGCCGTAGATCTCGGAGGAGCTGGCGAAGATGAGCTTGAAGCCGAGCTCTCGCTGCAGCTCCAGGATGTGTCGCGTCCCGATCACGTTCGTCGACCACAGCGTCTCGTAGAATTCCTCACCGTTGATCCGCCCGAACTCAGCGGCCAGGTGGTAGACGAAGTCGACCGGCCCGATTCGCTCGAAGAGCTGCTCGAGCTGGCGGTGGGAGCGAATGTCCGCTCGGAACACCTGGCTGTCAGAGTGATGCTGCAGGTCGCAGCCCCACGTATTGTGCCCGCGCCGGCGCAGCTCCTCCACGAGTGGCCGGCCGAGTGTGCCCTGGGAGCCTGTTACGAGGATGTTTGCCATATGCTCAAACTCGGAAGGCCGGGACGGAGCGAGGCGGGATCCTAACTCCCCGCTGCTGCCCGGCGCGCCACCGCATGATCCAGCAGGGTGTTGGTCCCGCGTCGACGGTGAGCCGGCGCCTGGATTGCGCTACAGCCCTTCGGGCTGGGCGATCTCAACCGCCTCGCCGCCGGCTACGGCGAACACCCGCACGTCCGCGGCTCGCGCCGCCGGCCCGTCGTCGGGAGCGGTGGCTCGGAGCACGAATCCCGACTGCTCGGCGTACTCCTCGTAGAGCTTCTCGACGTCGGGGCGTTCGATCGTCGGCCTGCCGGATGCGAGTGGCCGCCCGCCTGTGAACGCCAAGACGTAGTCCACGGCCTGGCCCCGCGCGCGATCGACCGCCCATTCGCCGATCGAAACGATGCCGCCGTCGCGGACCGGTGGCCGCACAGCGCCAGTTCCCGCTCCGGGCGTTTCGGAATCGGACCGCGTGGAGGGCGACCAGGCGTTCGTGGTTGCGTTTCGCCTACACACCCCTCCCCAGGACAGCAGGGAAGCTCAGGGTGGTGGAGGCGCGAAGGTTCCCTGGGCGACACCTTTCGCCGTCGGCCGGTACGCGCGCTGATCGCGGCCGCTCTCTGAGCGTCGACCACTCTCGCCCACGGACGGAATCATCACATCGCACCAGCCCTGCGAGACAAGCGTCCCGGCCTTGGGGATCGCCCTCACCGATCAGCTCTCGCCTGGACAGCCCGCCCCGAGCGGACCGTCGAGGCGAAACACGGTGACGCGTCCCGGCTGCCGCAGCACGACGCTGGCCGCAGGCGAGCTTGCGGTCCACGCAGCCTCCGGCGGGCGCTGGTCGGTGTAGGTCCCGAAGAGCTCGTTCGCGGGGGTAAGACGGCAACCCTAATGCAAGCTCGAGGGCCGCCGGACGGCCCGCGGCACCGGACTCCAGGGCGTGGGGTGTGCTCTAGGATGGGCGCGGTGGGAGCCCGCCGCCCTCCTCTTCGCGCGCTCGTAGCGGTCGGCCTCGTCGCTGGATCCACGCTCGCCCTTCAGGTCCTGCTGACGCGGGTCTTCGCGGCGGTTCTCTACTACCACTTCGGCTTCATGGCCATCTCGCTAGCGCTGCTGGGGATCGGCGCGGGAGCGATCCTGATCTACGTCCGGCCCCACTGGTTCGAGACCGATCCGCTGGAACGTGCGCTGGCGCGCTGGAGCGTCCTCTACGCCGGGCTGCTGATCGCGGCGGTGGCGATTCTGGTCCGCCTGGATTACACCCTCGGCGACGAGATCACGACCCGCTTCGTGTTCAACCTCGCCGCCGCCTGTGTGCTCGCCGCGCTGCCCTTCCTCGCCGCCGGCGTGGTGATCGGGCTCGCGGTACGGGGCTATGTCGGGTCGATCGGGCGCGTCTACGCCTTCGACCTGGGGGGAGCCGGGATCGGCGCGGCCCTGGTCGTGCCGTTGCTGTGGGTCTTCGACGCCCCCACGCTGCTGGTGTCGCTCGGGCTGGTGGCCGCCTTGGCCGCGCTGCTCTTCGCCATCGGCAGCCCGCGGGAATCGCGCCTGGCCGGAGGTGCGCTCGCGGTCTGCGCCCTGTTCGCGGTGCTGGCGGGCAACACGTCCTTCTTCTATCTGGACCCGCTCGGGCAGGAGCCCTCGGTGGAGCGCTGGACGCCGCTCGGCCGGGTGCTGGGCTACCTGCCGGCGCCTCAGCTGCGCAACGGGAACGTGGTCTACGACCGTAACTTCGGCGAGATCATTCCCCATCGGCGCGGCGAGCCCCTGCCCGAGTGGCGTGAGCTCCAGGAGGGACCGCAGAGCATCGGCTACTCGCTCACCCCGGGTGGGGAGTCGCTCGTCATCGGAGGGGGCGGCGGACGCGACATGCTCACCGCCCTGAGCAGCGGGCAGTCCCGGGTGGACGTGGTGGAGCTCAACCGCGGGATCCGCAAGGTCGTGGACGAGGACCTGCGGGACTTCTCGGGCGGCCCCTACTCGCTCCCCCGCGTCCACACCACGATCGGAGACGGCCGCTCGACAGTGGCCGAGCGCGATCGGCTGTACGACCAGATCCAGATCGGATACGTCGACACCTTCAGCCCCAGCGGCGCCCAGGCCTTCGCGCTCACCGAGCACAACATCTACACGGTCGAGGCCTTCGACGAGTTCTTCGACCATCTCAAGCCGGGTGGCGTGCTCAACCTCGCGCGCCCGGTCGAACACAACGGCGAGGAGGCCCTCAGGGCCACGGTCCTGACGCTGGACGCCCTCAGGCAGCGCGGGATCGAGCAGCCGGAGCGCAACGTGGTGGTGATCCTGGCCAACTACGTGACCCCGTTCAGGGGCTTCGAGTACGGGACCGTGCTTGCCAAGCTCGAGCCGTTCACGAGGGCTGAGCTGAGCCAGATCCGGAGGCTTGCGAAGGTCAGGAGCACCGGGATCGCGTTCGCCCCCGGCGGCCCGAACATCCGTGAGTGGGGGGAGCTCGCGAGCGCCCCCAGCCCGATCGCCTTCTGCAAGTCCTACGAGCTCGACGTCTGCCCGCCGACCGATGACAAGCCCTTCTTCTTCAACATGAAACGGCTCGAGGATGTGGGAGGCCCGTCCACGGCCGGGACGCTCGGTATCCCCGACCCGATCCTGCTGCTGGTCATCACCCTCGGCATCCTGCTCGTGCTGGCCGCGATCGCCTTCGTTCTCCCGCTGGGCCTCGTGGGACGGGAGGGCCGGCCGACCGTGGGCTCGCTGCTGTTCTTCGCCGCCATCGGGCTCGGCTTTCTCCTGCTCGAGGTCGCACTGATCCAGCGCTTCGTCCTCTTCCTCGGCTTCCCGACCTACGCCCTCTCCGTCGTCCTGTTCGCCCTGCTCGTGTTCACGGGCGTCGGCTCTCTGCTCTCGACACGGGCCGGGCCCGACCCGAAGCGGGTTCTCACCGTGACGCTCTCGGTGGCCTGCGGCCTGATCGCGGCGAGCGCCTACGGGCTGCAGCCGCTGCTGCGGGAACTCATCGAGCTGCCGTTCGCGCTCCGGGTGGCCTGCACCGTCCTGCTCCTCGCCCCGCTCGGACTGACCCTCGGCATGGCCATGCCGATCGGGCTCATACGGCTCCAGGCCCTGTACCCGCAGGGCGTGCCCTGGGCCTGGGGCATCAACGGCATCGCCTCCGTCGTCTCGTCGGTGCTGGCCATCTTCGTGGCCATCAGCTTCGGCTTCGCTATCACCACCCTGGTCGCGCTGGCCTGCTACCTGGGTGCGCTCGCCCACGTGCTGCTGAGCGACTGGCCGGATCACCCGGCCGATCATCGCGCCGAGGCGGAACGGCAGTCTCAGCCCGTAGCGGTCTGAGGCTGCCGCCTCAGTTCGAACAGCGTCGCGCACCCATGGGGGGTGGCATCGGCCAGGGGCGCGAGCAGCGGTCGCAGATCCGCCGTCACGCGGCAGTCCGCGAGCACGTAGCGCACGCCGCTCGTCCTGACGAGCCGCCGGCCCTGCTGGGGTGACAGACGGCCGGCGAACAGGTTCGACACGTGCGCGGCACGCTCGCCGAAGTCCGGCGACCACGACGGCGTGCCGACCCAGGTCTCGTGCCCGGTGCGGTACGGGACGAGCGCGGCCAGGTTCACGGGAGCCATCACCCCGCCTTCCGGCGCCCGCTCGAGCGCGTCGAGCGCGTCACGCTCCCCCGGCTCGAGGAGGTAGGGCTGCTCGTTGAGGTAGACCGCGCCGCGCGCCGAGCGCACCCGGTCGAAGGTCCCCGGGACGATCAGGAACGCGCAGGCCGCCGCCACGCCGGCACCCACCAGCCTCCGCCGGTGTCCGTCGAGGGCGGCCATGCGTCCGAGATAGGGCGAAAGGCCGCGCACCGCGAGAATGGCCAGCGGGATCGACAGCCCGTTGAAGGCGTGGAAGCGCACCGGGGTGGCGGGGATGAGGTACAGGACCACCACGAGCGGAGCCCACAGGAGCAGTATCCGGTCCTGGAACCCGCGCCGCCCGCGGGCAAGGTATGCGAGCACCGCGGCGAGCGCCAGGGGAGCCAGCGCCACCCCAACCCTTGCGGTCATGAGAGCGTTGAGCGGAGTCGAGTAATTCGACTCGGTGATCTCCCACGAGGCGTCGACCCGCGCCAGGACGAAGTAGTACAGGGCGGGCAGCAACGGGGCGAGGAACACCGGCCAGAGCTTGCGGGCAACCTCGGCGGGGGTGATCTCGTGAGCAAGGGAGTGCCACAGCCCCGCCACGCCCAGCACGCCGATAATGATGGCTCCCTGCCACGGATGCAGGGCCGACGCCACGAGCGCCGCGCCGGCGGCAAGGGCGACCCAGCGCCCGCCGGCCGCGGGGGGCCCCGCGTGGAGCGCACGTTCCGCCCACAGGAACACGAGCGGTGTGAGGCCGATCGCGATCGCGCCGAACGGGTAACCCCAGAACTGCCCGGGGGGCGAGATCTCCCCCGAGATGAAGTCGAACGTTCCGCGCCCGGCCTCTCCCCAGAGGGGGGAGAGCACGGCGGCTGGGGACACGAAGAAGAGGGCGAGTACCAGGGCCACCCGGCGCTCCCATTTCGATTCCAGGGTCCGCCGGATGTACGCCCGCACACCCACGAAGAGCACCGCCACCGCTACCGGCTTCCAAAGGAGGTATGCGAGCGGCGTAGACACACCGACCGCGTGCACCAGTCCGGACAGGAGCAGCGCCGGGTGCAGATAGACGTGGGAGTCCGGCTGCATGTCGAAGCGGTTGGCCATCAGCACGTTCTCGCTTGCCTCCCGGACCCAGGAGAGGTATTGGCCCTGGTCCGCCACCACGAATCCCTCCCATCCGGCGAAGACGCCGCCGCGCACGAGGATCCAGAACAGGAAGGCCAGCGAGAGCCCGGCCAGGGAGAGGAGGACGGCGAGGTCGAAGCGATCCAATCCGAACGCCGCCGCGCCTCGGCCTACGGACCCCGGGGCGGCGGCGGACCCGCCGCTTGAGCGCTGGTCTACGGCCGCCACGCTCGGGTGGTCAGCCGGCCGCGGGCGCGGGCGGACGACTGCTTTCCGTGGTCTCGGCGGAGAGTGGGCATGGACGAGCGGAGCAGCAGCCTCGCGGCTGGCCCGAATGATAGGGCGGTCCCCGATGCCTCGGCGCAGGGGCCGCGGCGGAACTAAGCTCGCCCGGTGGGGGGCCACGACGCTTGGGGAAGGGCCACGCGAATCGCGCTCGCTGTGCTCTCGCTCGCCGCGCTCGGCCTGCGGCTGGCCCAGTTCACTGACGACCTCTTCGCGGACGAGCTGTTCACGCTCGACGACGTGCGCGGACGGAGCCTCCCGGGGGTAGTCGAGCACGTCCGTGAGGGGTTCGAGGACAATCCGCCCCTCTTCTTCGTGCTCGCCTGGGCATCGGCCAAGCTGGGGGACCCGACCGTCTGGATCCGCCTCCCGTCGGTGGTGCTCGGCACCGCGCTCGTGCCGCTCGTGTACGCCCTGGGCGCGCGAGCGGCGAACCGCCGGGCGGGCGTCGCCGCCGCGGCGATCGTTGCTCTGAGCCCCTTCACCGTGTTCTATGGGGGCGAGGCCCGGGCGTACGCCACCCTGATGTTCGTATCCGCGCTCTCGACGCTGGTGCTGCTGCATGCGGTCGAGCAGCCACGGGGGCGCTGGTGGCTCGTCTACGCGGCGTGTGCATGCGCGACCCTGTACACGCACTACACCGGGGTCTTCGTCCTTCTCGCCCAGGCTGCTTGGGCCGCCTGGTTCCATCGGCGGCATCTACGTCAGCTCGTAACGGCGAACGTCCTGGCGCTCGTCGCGTACGCCCCATGGCTCGTGACCGAGCTGTCGAAGGATCCGACCTACACGAAGCTCCCCGCCCTGTCGATTCGGTACGTCGCGAGCACCCTCACGCGCGTGCTCCCGGGGCATCCCCTCGTACCCTCTCGGGACCTACCGGGGGAGCCGGTGCTCGTCCTCTTCGTGGCAATCCTCCTGGCCGGCTGCGCGATCGCCGTCCGGAGAGCCGCCGGACGGCGACCGGGCAACGGCTTCCCATTGGGCAGGAACCTGCCTCTCTTCGTGCTGCTGGCTGCCGTCACCCCGGCCGGGGTCGTGCTCGTGTCGGCGACGGGTGATCACAACATCCTGCTCGCGCGCAGCCTGAGCGCCTCGGTGCCGGCGGCGGCTGTCCTGGTCGGATGGCTGCTCACCTCACCGCGGGCTCCGGTCGCAGTCGCTCTCACCACGGCCGCGCTGGTCGCGGTCGGTGTCGGCACCGTCCAGACGCTCGACGATCCGGTACGCAACGTCGGCTTCCGGTCGGCGGCGCGGTACATCGAGGCCCGCGAGCGGCCGGGGGACGCGGTGGTCTTCACCTCGTTCTATCACCATCCGCCCCACCCGCTGGCGGGATTCGTGTCCTCGTACTTCGACCCCGGAGACCTTCCGGTGGGCGCCCTGGAAGTGAACGATCGTCCAGCGTGGCGTCAGGCGGCCCGCACCGGCGGCCGGGTCTTCTTCGTGCTCCAGCCGATAGTCGTGTTCGGCCGGCCGCTCGGGCTCGAGGCGCGGGCCGGCCCCGGGAGATGCTTCAGGCTCGACTCGCGCGAGTCGATCTCAGATTCCCCCCCACTCTCAGTTGGGGTGTACTCGGTGCCGGCCGGGGAGAGACTCTGCGCTCGGCTGGCGCTACTGGGTGGGGCTGTGGAGCGCACGGGTACCCGCCTTGGCGGCGCCGGGCGGCAAGACCGATACTTCGGGCCCTGGTTCGGGAGGCGAATCCCCGTGCTCGGCGCTCCGCGTGGCTCCGTGAACGGAGTGTCCACGGAAGGAAGGCGGATCGTCGTGACCGGGTTCCTTCGCAAGGACCCGGCACGAAAAGACGCCGACTGGGTGCTTGTGTTCCTCGGCCGGCGCCTGGTGGCGGCAGGGGTGCCGAATTCCGCGCGCGCCGACACGCTGATGAGGGGGGGCGCGCCCTCGGAGGTGATTCCGTTCGAGGTGACCGGGCGCAGCCCGGCTCCTGCGGCAGTCGGAGACCTGCGGCGCCTGCAGGTGCTCGCTCTCAGCGGTGGGGAGGCGGCCGAGCTGACCTGGGCGGGCCGTTAGCGCTCGCGTCGACGACGTACGAAGAGCAGGCCACCTGCGGCGCCGACAAGCCCGAGCCCCGAGAGCCCGCTCAGCCAGGCCGCCACTCGCACGCTGGCCGGCTCGTAGGTGAGCACCACGCGGCTGGCACCCGCGCCGACCGGCACGCCACGCAGCAGATAGTCCACGCGCTCGATCGGGGCCTCCCGGCCGTCCACCGTGGCCTTCCACCCCGGGTATTCCACGTCGCTCAGGATCGCCAGGCCGGGCCGGCGCGCTCGGGTCACGATCTCCACCCGCTGCGGGCCGTAGGACACGATCCGGGCCGGGGACGGCGGCGGCGCGTCCCCCCTGGGAAGCCCGTCCAGCGGCCGCTCGGTCACGGCCACGCGGCGCAGGTCGGGCCCCGACGGCGCCCCCACCGCCCGCAGCGCCTCATCGGCACCCCCCACCACGACCTGCGCGTGGACGACAAAGGCGCGCGGCAGGGCCTCCGGGTTGCGGTAGATGCGACCGTCGGCGGCGTCGTAGGCGGCGCTCAGGTCACCGAGGCCGAGGTCCGCGCGAGAGATCCCGATCCGATCGGCGTAGGCCTGCTCGTCGGGCGGAACCATGATGTCCCGCACGCCGAGCATCCCCAGCACGCGCAGCGCCGACGGCGTGACGGTGAGAACCCACTGGGGCGCGCCGGGCTGGTAGGGCAGGGGGAACACGTAGCGGCGCCAGAGCACGTCGTAGCGCTTGACGATCGGGAAGTCGTAGTTGCGGGCGTCGTAGAGCCCGTAACGCATGGCGTGGTTGGGGGCGAGCCCGCGGTCGAAGGCCACGAAGCGTGCCGGGCGCTGCTCCTGCAGGTAGCGGATGGCCGGCGTGCTGGGCAATGTGGCCGTGTCCGTGGACACCGCCGGGTTGAACCCGGCGCCGGCGCGGAACAGGTCGGCGCAGACCAGGGCCACGGCGAGAACGGTGAACGCTCCGGCCGCGACCTGCCCGCGCGCGCGGGCCGCCACCAGGACGAGCGCTGCGAGGCCGAAGAGGACCCACCAGAAGAGCGCCCGGGAGCGGATCACGTCGTTCTCCGGGCTCGGGTCCACGAGCCCCAGCGCAAGCCTGGCGCCCTTGAGGACCGTGCCCGGCGGCGGCAGGGTCACCAGGACGTAGACCACCGGCACAGCTACCAGCACCACGGCCACGGCCACCGCGGTGCGCCTCAGCCCCGGGCCGATCGCGTCCCGCAGGTCATCGAGCCCGAAGCCCGCGAGCAGCGCCAGGGCCAGGAGGTAGACCACGATCAGGCGAGTGTTGTTGGTTTGGCCCAGGACGGGCACCGCCCCGACGGCGTCGAACAGGCCCGGCATGCCGAAGGCCAGCGCCAGGCACACCGCCATCACCGCGCCGAGGAAGCGCCGGTCCCCCACGGCGCCCACACCGCCACCGGACCGCCTCAGGGCCGGGGCCAGCGCCACCAGTCCCAGCATCAGCGGCAGCGCACCCGCATAGAGCGCGCGGGCGATGAACAGCCCCGCCGCGCCAAGCTCCACCGAGCCCCCCGTGGCGTCCGTGGGGGTGCCGAAGTACTCGGGCAGGGCGATCGCTATCAGCCAGCTGGTGGGCAGCTCGATGTCGACTCCCTCGCGGTTGCCGAAGTCGGCGGAGTGCGCCAGCAGCTCGGTGAACGGAACCAGCGTTACGGCGGCCAGCGCGCCACCGGCCACGCCTGCGCCCGCGAACCAGGCGCCCGCCCGCAGCGGGGAGGAGGCGCCGGACCCCTGGGTGAGGATCCTGAAGGCGGCGTAGGCCAGGGCCAGGCCCACGGCGTGGAAGGTCGACTCGGGATGTCCCGACGTGATCGACAGCGCGACCATCGGGGCAAGCGCCAGCGCGGGCCAGGGCCCCGGTCTGCGCACGACCTCGTCCGTGGCCACGAGCAGGAGCGGGATGAGCGCGTAGACGCCTCCGATGGGGGAGAGCAGATGCACCACCACGTAGAGACCGAAGGCGAAGACCGCCCCCGCCAGCATCGCGGCTCCGAAGAACTGGCCCAGGCGCCGCGCGAACAGGTACGTGCCGAAACCGGCCAGGAACAGCTTGAGCGCGGCCACCAGCCCCAGTGACCACCAGAAGGGCAGCAGGTAGCTGAGCAGGTTGAACGGCGAGAAGATGCCGGACTGCATGTTGGCCAGAAACGGCCTGCCCGCCGCCATGTAGGGGTTCCAGAGGAGGTCTCCCCCGGGCAGCTCAGCGCGGGTGTGCTGGAGCCAGGGGACGAACTGGAAGGCGGGGTCGTAAAGCTCGGTGTTGGACGGCGCGGTGTAGCCCGGCGGGGCCTGGGCCGACCACGGGAGCTGCGAGTAGAGGTAGTCCGTGGACGCCAGCGTGTGGCCCGGAATCAGGGCGGGGGCCACGAACAAGACCGACAGGACGGCGAAGATCGCCGCCGCGAGCACGGTGCGGTTCAGGGCCTCCAGGCGGGCGCGGGCCGACCCCCACCGGCTGCGCGAGCGCTCGCGCCTGCGGGTGGGCGGGCGCTCGCTGACTGGCGGGCGATCCGGCATCGGCCGGAGGATGCCAGTCAGCGGCGCGCTGAGTGGCACCCCGGGCGGGGCGATGTCGCGTGAGACGACTGCGTGAGGTACAAGTAGTCGGGTGACCACGCCCAGCTCAGGCGCGGCCTCGCCCGCGGCGGCCGCGGCCCGGGCCGCGGCCGCCGCGGGCGAGGCCGCGCCTGAGCTGGGCGTGGTCACCCGACTACTTGTACCTCACGCAGTCGTCTCACGCGACATCGCCCCGCCCGGGGTGCCACTCAGCGCGCCGCTGACTGGCATCCTCCGGCCGATGCCGGATCGCCCGCCAGTCAGCGAGCGCCCGCCCACCCGCAGGCGCGAGCGCTCGCGCAGCCGGTGGGGGTCGGCCCGCGCCCGCCTGGAGGCCCTGAACCGCACCGTGCTCGCGGCGGCGATCTTCGCCGTCCTGTCGGTCTTGTTCGTGGCCCCCGCCCTGATTCCGGGCCACACGCTGGCGTCCACGGACTACCTCTACTCGCAGCTCCCGTGGTCGGCCCAGGCCCCGCCGGGCTACACCGCGCCGTCCAACACCGAGCTTTACGACCCCGCCTTCCAGTTCGTCCCCTGGCTCCAGCACACCCGCGCTGAGCTGCCCGGGGGAGACCTCCTCTGGAACCCCTACATGGCGGCGGGCAGGCCGTTTCTGGCCAACATGCAGTCCGGCATCTTCTCGCCGTTCAACCTGCTCAGCTACCTGCTGCCCTTCTGGTGGTCACTGGGGCTGGTGGCCGCGCTCAAGCTGTTCCTGGCCGGTTTCGGCACGTACCTGTTCGCGCGGCGCCTGGGCCAGTTCTTCGGAGCCGCGATGCTGGCGGGGGCGGTCTTCGCCTTCGGTCTCTACGTGGTGGTGCATCTGCTCTCCCCCATCGGAGGCGTCTACGCGCTCATCCCGCTCCTGCTCGTGGCCACGGACGAGGTCGTGCGCAGACCGGGGCCCTGGCCCGCGCTGGCGCTTGCCCCGATGGTCGCGCTGTCGATCACGTCGGGACATCCCGAGTCGACCTTCCACGCCGTGGGCCTGGCCCTGGCCTACGCCGCCTTCAGGATCCTCACCCAGGGGTCCGGCGCCTCCTCCCCGCTGCGGGCGGGCGCCTGGTTCGCGGGCGCAGGCGTGGCCGGTGGCGCGCTGGCCGCCGTAACGCTGGTTCCGTTCACCGAGCTGCTGGCGCACTCCGCCGACTTCGGCAACCGCGAGGGAGTCGACATCGAGCTGCCCACCAGCTGGCTGATAGCGATCGCCCTGCCCGAGTACTTCGGCACCCCCACGGACGCCACGGGGGGCTCGGTGGAGCTTGGCGCGGCGGGGCTGTTCATCGCCCGCGCGCTCTATGCGGGTGCGCTGCCGCTGATGCTGGGACTGGTGGCGCTGGCCCCGGCCCTGAGGCGGTCCGGTGGCGGTGTGGGCGCCGTGGGGGACCGGCGCTTCCTCGGCGCGGTGATGGCGGTGTGCCTGGCGCTGGCCTTCGGCATGCCGGGCCTGTTCGACGCCGTCGGGGCGGTGCCCGTCCTGGGCCAAACCAACAACACTCGCCTGATCGTGGTCTACCTCCTGGCCCTGGCGCTGCTCGCGGGCTTCGGGCTCGATGACCTGCGGGACGCGATCGGCCCGGGGCTGAGGCGCACCGCGGTGGCCGTGGCCGTGGTGCTGGTAGCTGTGCCGGTGGTCTACGTCCTGGTGACCCTGCCGCCGCCGGGCACGGTCCTCAAGGGCGCCAGGCTTGCGCTGGGGCTCGTGGACCCGAGCCCGGAGAACGACGTGATCCGCTCCCGGGCGCTCTTCTGGTGGGTCCTCTTCGGCCTCGCAGCGCTCGTCCTGGTGGCGGCCCGCGCGCGCGGGCAGGTCGCGGCCGGAGCGTTCACCGTTCTCGCCGTGGCCCTGGTCTGCGCCGACCTGTTCCGCGCCGGCGCCGGGTTCAACCCGGCGGTGTCCACGGACACGGCCACATTGCCCAGCACGCCGGCCATCCGCTACCTGCAGGAGCAGCGCCCGGCACGCTTCGTGGCCTTCGACCGCGGGCTCGCCCCCAACCACGCCATGCGTTACGGGCTCTACGACGCCCGCAACTACGACTTCCCGATCGTCAAGCGCTACGACGTGCTCTGGCGCCGCTACGTGTTCCCCCTGCCCTACCAGCCCGGCGCGCCCCAGTGGGTTCTCACCGTCACGCCGTCGGCGCTGCGCGTGCTGGGGATGCTCGGCGTGCGGGACATCATGGTTCCGCCCGACGAGCAGGCCTACGCCGATCGGATCGGGATCTCTCGCGCGGACCTCGGCCTCGGTGACCTGAGCGCCGCCTACGACGCCGCCGACGGTCGCATCTACCGCAACCCGGAGGCCCTGCCGCGCGCCTTTGTCGTCCACGCGCAGGTCGTGGTGGGGGGTGCCGATGAGGCGCTGCGGGCGGTGGGGGCGCCGTCGGGGCCCGACCTGCGCCGCGTGGCCGTGACCGAGCGGCCGCTGGACGGGCTTCCCAGGGGGGACGCGCCGCCGCCGTCCCCGGCCCGGATCGTGTCCTACGGCCCGCAGCGGGTGGAGATCGTGACCCGAGCGCGCCGGCCCGGCCTGGCGATCCTGAGCGACGTGGAATACCCGGGGTGGAAGGCCACGGTGGACGGCCGGGAGGCCCCGATCGAGCGCGTGGACTATCTGCTGCGTGGCGTGCCGGTCGGCGCGGGTGCCAGCCGCGTGGTGCTCACCTACGAGCCGGCCAGCGTGCGAGTGGCGGCCTGGCTGAGCGGGCTCTCGGGGCTCGGGCTTGTCGGCGCCGCAGGTGGCCTGCTCTTCGTACGTCGTCGACGCGAGCGCTAACGGCCCGCCCAGGTCAGCTCGGCCGCCTCCCCACCGCTGAGAGCGAGCACCTGCAGGCGCCGCAGGTCTCCGACTGCCGCAGGAGCCGGGCTGCGCCCGGTCACCTCGAACGGAATCACCTCCGAGGGCGCGCCCCCCCTCATCAGCGTGTCGGCGCGCGCGGAATTCGGCACCCCTGCCGCCACCAGGCGCCGGCCGAGGAACACAAGCACCCAGTCGGCGTCTTTTCGTGCCGGGTCCTTGCGAAGGAACCCGGTCACGACGATCCGCCTTCCTTCCGTGGACACTCCGTTCACGGAGCCACGCGGAGCGCCGAGCACGGGGATTCGCCTCCCGAACCAGGGCCCGAAGTATCGGTCTTGCCGCCCGGCGCCGCCAAGGCGGGTACCCGTGCGCTCCACAGCCCCACCCAGTAGCGCCAGCCGAGCGCAGAGTCTCTCCCCGGCCGGCACCGAGTACACCCCAACTGAGAGTGGGGGGGAATCTGAGATCGACTCGCGCGAGTCGAGCCTGAAGCATCTCCCGGGGCCGGCCCGCGCCTCGAGCCCGAGCGGCCGGCCGAACACGACTATCGGCTGGAGCACGAAGAAGACCCGGCCGCCGGTGCGGGCCGCCTGACGCCACGCTGGACGATCGTTCACTTCCAGGGCGCCCACCGGAAGGTCTCCGGGGTCGAAGTACGAGGACACGAATCCCGCCAGCGGGTGGGGCGGATGGTGATAGAACGAGGTGAAGACCACCGCGTCCCCCGGCCGCTCGCGGGCCTCGATGTACCGCGCCGCCGACCGGAAGCCGACGTTGCGTACCGGATCGTCGAGCGTCTGGACGGTGCCGACACCGACCGCGACCAGCGCGGCCGTGGTGAGAGCGACTGCGACCGGAGCCCGCGGTGAGGTGAGCAGCCATCCGACCAGGACAGCCGCCGCCGGCACCGAGGCGCTCAGGCTGCGCGCGAGCAGGATGTTGTGATCACCCGTCGCCGACACGAGCACGACCCCGGCCGGGGTGACGGCAGCCAGCAGCACGAAGAGAGGCAGGTTCCTGCCCAATGGGAAGCCGTTGCCCGGTCGCCGTCCGGCGGCTCTCCGGACGGCGATCGCGCAGCCGGCCAGGAGGATTGCCACGAAGAGGACGAGCACCGGCTCCCCCGGTAGGTCCCGAGAGGGTACGAGGGGATGCCCCGGGAGCACGCGCGTGAGGGTGCTCGCGACGTACCGAATCGACAGGGCGGGGAGCTTCGTGTAGGTCGGATCCTTCGACAGCTCGGTCACGAGCCATGGGGCGTACGCGACGAGCGCCAGGACGTTCGCCGTTACGAGCTGACGTAGATGCCGCCGATGGAACCAGGCGGCCCAAGCAGCCTGGGCGAGAAGGACGAAGACCCCGGTGTAGTGCGTGTACAGGGTCGCGCATGCACACGCCGCGTAGACGAGCCACCAGCGCCCCCGTGGCTGCTCGACCGCATGCAGCAGCACCAGCGTCGAGAGCGCGGATACGAACATCAGGGTGGCGTACGCCCGGGCCTCGCCCCCATAGAACACGGTGAAGGGGCTCAGAGCAACGATCGCCGCGGCGGCGACGCCCGCCCGGCGGTTCGCCGCTCGCGCGCCCAGGGCGTACACGAGCGGCACGAGCGCGGTGCCGAGCACCACCGACGGGAGGCGGATCCAGACGGTCGGGTCCCCCAGCTTGGCCGATGCCCAGGCGAGCACGAAGAAGAGGGGCGGATTGTCCTCGAACCCCTCACGGACGTGCTCGACTACCCCCGGGAGGCTCCGTCCGCGCACGTCGTCGAGCGTGAACAGCTCGTCCGCGAAGAGGTCGTCAGTGAACTGGGCCAGCCGCAGGCCGAGCGCGGCGAGCGAGAGCACAGCGAGCGCGATTCGCGTGGCCCTTCCCCAAGCGTCGTGGCCCCCCACCGGGCGAGCTTAGTTCCGCCGCGGCCCCTGCGCCGAGGCATCGGGGACCGCCCTATCATTCGGGCCAGCCGCGAGGCTGCTGCTCCGCTCGTCCATGCCCACTCTCCGCCGAGACCACGGAAAGCAGTCGTCCGCCCGCGCCCGCGGCCGGCTGACCACCCGAGCGTGGCGGCCGTAGACCAGCGCTCAAGCGGCGGGTCCGCCGCCGCCCCGGGGTCCGTAGGCCGAGGCGCGGCGGCGTTCGGATTGGATCGCTTCGACCTCGCCGTCCTCCTCTCCCTGGCCGGGCTCTCGCTGGCCTTCCTGTTCTGGATCCTCGTGCGCGGCGGCGTCTTCGCCGGATGGGAGGGATTCGTGGTGGCGGACCAGGGCCAATACCTCTCCTGGGTCCGGGAGGCAAGCGAGAACGTGCTGATGGCCAACCGCTTCGACATGCAGCCGGACTCCCACGTCTATCTGCACCCGGCGCTGCTCCTGTCCGGACTGGTGCACGCGGTCGGTGTGTCTACGCCGCTCGCATACCTCCTTTGGAAGCCGGTAGCGGTGGCGGTGCTCTTCGTGGGTGTGCGGGCGTACATCCGGCGGACCCTGGAATCGAAATGGGAGCGCCGGGTGGCCCTGGTACTCGCCCTCTTCTTCGTGTCCCCAGCCGCCGTGCTCTCCCCCCTCTGGGGAGAGGCCGGGCGCGGAACGTTCGACTTCATCTCGGGGGAGATCTCGCCCCCCGGGCAGTTCTGGGGTTACCCGTTCGGCGCGATCGCGATCGGCCTCACACCGCTCGTGTTCCTGTGGGCGGAACGTGCGCTCCACGCGGGGCCCCCCGCGGCCGGCGGGCGCTGGGTCGCCCTTGCCGCCGGCGCGGCGCTCGTGGCGTCGGCCCTGCATCCGTGGCAGGGAGCCATCATTATCGGCGTGCTGGGCGTGGCGGGGCTGTGGCACTCCCTTGCTCACGAGATCACCCCCGCCGAGGTTGCCCGCAAGCTCTGGCCGGTGTTCCTCGCCCCGTTGCTGCCCGCCCTGTACTACTTCGTCCTGGCGCGGGTCGACGCCTCGTGGGAGATCACCGAGTCGAATTACTCGACTCCGCTCAACGCTCTCATGACCGCAAGGGTTGGGGTGGCGCTGGCTCCCCTGGCGCTCGCCGCGGTGCTCGCATACCTTGCCCGCGGGCGGCGCGGGTTCCAGGACCGGATACTGCTCCTGTGGGCTCCGCTCGTGGTGGTCCTGTACCTCATCCCCGCCACCCCGGTGCGCTTCCACGCCTTCAACGGGCTGTCGATCCCGCTGGCCATTCTCGCGGTGCGCGGCCTTTCGCCCTATCTCGGACGCATGGCCGCCCTCGACGGACACCGGCGGAGGCTGGTGGGTGCCGGCGTGGCGGCGGCCTGCGCGTTCCTGATCGTCCCGGGGACCTTCGACCGGGTGCGCTCGGCGCGCGGCGCGGTCTACCTCAACGAGCAGCCCTACCTCCTCGAGCCGGGGGAGCGTGACGCGCTCGACGCGCTCGAGCGGGCGCCGGAAGGCGGGGTGATGGCTCCCGTGAACCTGGCCGCGCTCGTCCCGTACCGCACCGGGCACGAGACCTGGGTCGGCACGCCGTCGTGGTCGCCGGACTTCGGCGAGCGTGCCGCGCACGTGTCGAACCTGTTCGCCGGCCGTCTGTCACCCCAGCAGGGCCGGCGGCTCGTCAGGACGAGCGGCGTGCGCTACGTGCTCGCGGACTGCCGCGTGACGGCGGATCTGCGACCGCTGCTCGCGCCCCTGGCCGATGCCACCCCCCATGGGTGCGCGACGCTGTTCGAACTGAGGCGGCAGCCTCAGACCGCTACGGGCTGAGACTGCCGTTCCGCCTCGGCGCGATGATCGGCCGGGTGATCCGGCCAGTCGCTCAGCAGCACGTGGGCGAGCGCACCCAGGTAGCAGGCCAGCGCGACCAGGGTGGTGATAGCGAAGCCGAAGCTGATGGCCACGAAGATGGCCAGCACCGACGAGACGACGGAGGCGATGCCGTTGATGCCCCAGGCCCAGGGCACGCCCTGCGGGTACAGGGCCTGGAGCCGTATGAGCCCGATCGGCATGGCCATGCCGAGGGTCAGTCCGAGCGGGGCGAGGAGCAGGACGGTGCAGGCCACCCGGAGCGCGAACGGCAGCTCGATGAGTTCCCGCAGCAGCGGCTGCAGCCCGTAGGCGCTCGCCGCGATCAGGCCGCAGGCCACCGAGAGCGTCACGGTGAGAACCCGCTTCGGGTCGGGCCCGGCCCGTGTCGAGAGCAGAGAGCCGACGCCCGTGAACACGAGCAGGGCGAACAGGACGACGGAGAGGGCGTAGGTCGGGAAGCCGAGGAAGAGGACGAAGCGCTGGATCAGTGCGACCTCGAGCAGGAGAAAGCCGAGCCCGATGGCGGCGAAGAACAGCAGCGAGCCCACGGTCGGCCGGCCCTCCCGTCCCACGAGGCCCAGCGGGAGAACGAAGGCGATCGCGGCCAGCACGAGCAGGATGCCGAGGGTGATGACCAGCAGCAGGATCGGGTCGGGGATACCGAGCGTCCCGGCCGTGGACGGGCCTCCCACATCCTCGAGCCGTTTCATGTTGAAGAAGAAGGGCTTGTCATCGGTCGGCGGGCAGACGTCGAGCTCGTAGGACTTGCAGAAGGCGATCGGGCTGGGGGCGCTCGCGAGCTCCCCCCACTCACGGATGTTCGGGCCGCCGGGGGCGAACGCGATCCCGGTGCTCCTGACCTTCGCAAGCCTCCGGATCTGGCTCAGCTCAGCCCTCGTGAACGGCTCGAGCTTGGCAAGCACGGTCCCGTACTCGAAGCCCCTGAACGGGGTCACGTAGTTGGCCAGGATCACCACCACGTTGCGCTCCGGCTGCTCGATCCCGCGCTGCCTGAGGGCGTCCAGCGTCAGGACCGTGGCCCTGAGGGCCTCCTCGCCGTTGTGTTCGACCGGGCGCGCGAGGTTGAGCACGCCACCCGGCTTGAGATGGTCGAAGAACTCGTCGAAGGCCTCGACCGTGTAGATGTTGTGCTCGGTGAGCGCGAAGGCCTGGGCGCCGCTGGGGCTGAAGGTGTCGACGTATCCGATCTGGATCTGGTCGTACAGCCGATCGCGCTCGGCCACTGTCGAGCGGCCGTCTCCGATCGTGGTGTGGACGCGGGGGAGCGAGTAGGGGCCGCCCGAGAAGTCCCGCAGGTCCTCGTCCACGACCTTGCGGATCCCGCGGTTGAGCTCCACCACGTCCACCCGGGACTGCCCGCTGCTCAGGGCGGTGAGCATGTCGCGTCCGCCGCCCCCTCCGATGACGAGCGACTCCCCACCCGGGGTGAGCGAGTAGCCGATGCTCTGCGGTCCCTCCTGGAGCTCACGCCACTCGGGCAGGGGCTCGCCGCGCCGATGGGGAATGATCTCGCCGAAGTTACGGTCGTAGACCACGTTCCCGTTGCGCAGCTGAGGCGCCGGCAGGTAGCCCAGCACCCGGCCGAGCGGCGTCCAGCGCTCCACCGAGGGCTCCTGCCCGAGCGGGTCCAGATAGAAGAAGGACGTGTTGCCCGCCAGCACCGCGAACAGGGCGCAGACCGCGAGCGCACCTCCGGCCAGGCGCGATTCCCGCGGGCTGCCGATGGCGAAGAGCAGCGCGGCCAAGGCGGCCACCAGCCCGAGCGACACCAGCAGCGTGGGGGCGTCGAAGACCCACAGCAACGGCACGACCAGGGCCGCGCCGATCCCGGCTCCCCCCAGGTCGAAGGCGTAGACGCGCCCGATCGACCCGACATAGCCCCGTACCGCGAGCCCGATCACCACGCCGGCGGCGAGGAAGGGCAGCGCGGCGAGCACACAGGCGGCGGCGAGGTTGAACACGAAGCGGGTCGTGATCTCGTCGCCGAGGGTGTAATCCAGGCGGACCAGAATCGCCACCGCCGCGATCAGCAGCCCGGCGTAGAGGACGCTCCAGCGCGCCAGCGCACGTTCCAGCGGATCGGTCTCGAACCAGTGGGGCCGGACGTAGATCAGGATCGCTCCCGCGCCGATCCCCAGCAGCGCTAGCGAGATGGCCATGAAGCCGAAGTGGTAGTAGAGAACCGCCGCGAAGACCCGCGTCAGCAGGACCTGAAGGGCGAGCGTGGATCCAGCGACGAGGCCGACCGCTACGAGCGCGCGAAGAGGAGGGCGGCGGGCTCCCACCGCGCCCATCCTAGAGCACACCCCACGCCCTGGAGTCCGGTGCCGCGGGCCGTCCGGCGGCCCTCGAGCTTGCATTAGGGTTGCCGTCTTACCCCCGCGAACGAGCTCTTCGGGACCTACACCGACCAGCGCCCGCCGGAGGCTGCGTGGACCGCAAGCTCGCCTGCGGCCAGCGTCGTGCTGCGGCAGCCGGGACGCGTCACCGTGTTTCGCCTCGACGGTCCGCTCGGGGCGGGCTGTCCAGGCGAGAGCTGATCGGTGAGGGCGATCCCCAAGGCCGGGACGCTTGTCTCGCAGGGCTGGTGCGATGTGATGATTCCGTCCGTGGGCGAGAGTGGTCGACGCTCAGAGAGCGGCCGCGATCAGCGCGCGTACCGGCCGACGGCGAAAGGTGTCGCCCAGGGAACCTTCGCGCCTCCACCACCCTGAGCTTCCCTGCTGTCCTGGGGAGGGGTGTGTAGGCGAAACGCAACCACGAACGCCTGGTCGCCCTCCACGCGGTCCGATTCCGAAACGCCCGGAGCGGGAACTGGCGCTGTGCGGCCACCGGTCCGCGACGGCGGCATCGTTTCGATCGGCGAATGGGCGGTCGATCGCGCGCGGGGCCAGGCCGTGGACTACGTCTTGGCGTTCACAGGCGGGCGGCCACTCGCATCCGGCAGGCCGACGATCGAACGCCCCGACGTCGAGAAGCTCTACGAGGAGTACGCCGAGCAGTCGGGATTCGTGCTCCGAGCCACCGCTCCCGACGACGGGCCGGCGGCGCGAGCCGCGGACGTGCGGGTGTTCGCCGTAGCCGGCGGCGAGGCGGTTGAGATCGCCCAGCCCGAAGGGCTGTAGCGCAATCCAGGCGCCGGCTCACCGTCGACGCGGGACCAACACCCTGCTGGATCATGCGGTGGCGCGCCGGGCAGCAGCGGGGAGTTAGGATCCCGCCTCGCTCCGTCCCGGCCTTCCGAGTTTGAGCATATGGCAAACATCCTCGTAACAGGCTCCCAGGGCACACTCGGCCGGCCACTCGTGGAGGAGCTGCGCCGGCGCGGGCACAATACGTGGGGCTGCGACCTGCAGCATCACTCTGACAGCCAGGTGTTCCGAGCGGACATTCGCTCCCACCGCCAGCTCGAGCAGCTCTTCGAGCGAATCGGGCCGGTCGACTTCGTCTACCACCTGGCCGCTGAGTTCGGGCGGATCAACGGTGAGGAATTCTACGAGACGCTGTGGTCGACGAACGTGATCGGGACGCGACACATCCTGGAGCTGCAGCGAGAGCTCGGCTTCAAGCTCATCTTCGCCAGCTCCTCCGAGATCTACGGCGACAGGCATGAGGCGATCCTGCACGAGGACATCCCGCTCCAGCACTCGATCATCCAGCACAACGACTACGCCACGACCAAATGGGTGAACGAGATCCAGATCATGAACTTCGAGAAGCGCTACGACTCTCCGATCGTGCGTCTGCGCTTCTTCAACGCCTACGGGCCCGGTGAGCACTACCACCACTACCGCAGCGTGGTCTGTCTCTTCTGCTATCGCGCCCTGGCCGGGCTCCCGTACAAGGTCTACCGCGGATACAAGCGGGTGTTCATGTACATCGACGACTTCATCCCCACCCTCGCCAACGTGTGCGACCGCTTCGAGCCCGGTGGGGTCTACAACATCGGCGGGACGGAGTTCGCCAGCGTCGAGCATGCCAGCGACCTGATCCTCCAGACTCTCGGCAAGAACGACTCGCTGGTCGAATACCTGCCGGAGGACGCCCACAACGTCCAGAACAAGCGCCCGGACATCTCGAGAGCTGCAGAGGCGTTCGGGCACAACCCCGCCGTGACCCTCGACGAGGGGATACCCACCACGGTCGAATGGATGCGATCCGTGTACGGCGCCTCGCTCGAGGGCGCCCGCTCGTAGCTGCATGATCGGCGGGCAGGCGGCGGGAACGGGCGCCGCAGATGCGGCTCCCGAACTCAGCCTTCTCGTTCCCTGCCTCAACGAGGAGCAGAACGTTCCCTCGGTCGTGGACAAGCTCGTCCGGCTGCTCGAGGAGACGCGCCTGAGCGGCGAGATCCTGATAATCGACGACTGCTCCGACGACTACACGTTCCGCGAGGCGATGCTGCTGTCCAACCGCTATCCGCACGTCAAGGCGCTGCACAAAGGGCTTCCCAGGGGCATCGGTCATGCGATTCGGTTCGGGCTGCAACATGCGAGCGGACGGGTGGGCGTGGTGGTCATGGGCGACGCCGTCGACCCGATCGCGGCGATACCGGATTTTCGCGACCGCGTGATCGACCACGGCGACGACCTGGTGCTGTTGTCGCGGTACGTCGAGGCAGGAGACGCCGCCAGCATCCCCTGGAGCTATCGCATCTACCAGTGGATCTACCGGTACCTCTGCCGCTGGGCCGTGGGGCTTCCCTTTCGCGATCCGACCTACGCGTTCCGCGGCTTCGACATCGCCTTCGCGCGTTCGCTCGGTCTGAGCTCGGGCGGATTCGAGATCTCGCCGGAATTGACGCTGAAGGCCTGGCTCAGCGGTGGCCGCATCCACGAGCTGCGTGGCCAGCAGGGGAGACGGATCGCCGGGGAGTCAAAGTTCGTCTTCTCTCACCAGGCATACGGTTACGCGCGAGTCTTGCTCGCCGCGGGGCTGGCCTATCGCTCCGGGTCCACGCGGAGATCGAGGACCCGGAGGTAGTGCGGCGGCGCCGCGGGCGCCGCGATCGGCTCAGCCTGCGTCGTCAGCGTCAGGCGACTGCGTCCCGGGGCGAGGCGAATGACCCGCGACACCGGCGCAGCCCGCTCGCCGGCTATGACCTCGACGCTCGACCCGTCCGGGTAACTGACCACGACCGGCGCCGGCGGCCCCCCGACGCGATCAAGCCCCATGGCCAGGCGAACGGCGCGCGGGCGCGGAGCCGCATTCGTGAGCATCACGCTGCCGCGCGACTCCAGCATCGATCGCCATTGGTGGGCGAGGTCCTCGCTGGCCGGCCCGAAGCCCTGCGCGAACCTGGGGATTGCTCGGAGACAGTCTCGGCCGTTCGGCCCGAGCCCGTAGATCGCGATGCCCGTGGCGATCACTCCGTCGAAGGTCCGCCGGGCGCCGCGCCGGAAGCAGAGGCCCGGTCCCCACCGGGCGGGCGTGTAAGGCAGGATCGACAGGTCGCCGGTCGCTATCGCGACGCGGCCGCGCCGCCACACCGGCGACGCCGCCGTTCCGTCGAAGGAGAAGGATCGCTCCCCGTCGAGGTAGGCGTGCAGCGGAGCGGTGTAGAAGGCCAGCTTGGGAAGGGCGTTCTCGACGATCGTGTCGCCCGGCTGCGTCTCGCTCCGGATCAAGCGCGCCATCTCGTCCAGAGGCGGGCGACGAAAACGGTCCTCAAATGACTTGGCGCTGCCGATCAGCATGCCTGTGCTCGCGAGCGCGACGGCCACCACCCTCACCAGTGCCGGTGGCCTGAGCAGGAGCCATCCGATGAGCACCAGCATGGCGGGCAGCGAGGCACTGAAGTACCGCGACAGGAAGATGTCGTGCGACACCACGGCGTAGGCGAAGACCCCGCCGGGGGTCGCGAGCGCCAATGCGAGCAGCAGAAGCAGCGGTCTCGGGGGTGGTGGGCGCGTCGTGTTGCTGGGGGGCGGCGGCCGTCCGGCGAGGGCCCCCGCCGCGGCCACGGCCACGGCAGCGGCGAGGAGGACGAGAGCGAGCTTGCCTGGGAACTGCTCGAGCGTGGGCCGCAGGATCTGGCTGTACGGTTGACCCGGGACCACAGCCAGCAGCGCCTCCAAGGTCGAGAGTTCCGGGCGAAGCGGCCCGCCGACAACGTTCTCGAAGTTGCCGCCCTGCGCCGTCGCCGCCCAGGGCAGGAAGGCAATGACGGCCGCCGAGTTGGCGAGCAGGATGGCGCGCCACTGGGAGGAGTGGGCCAGCAGGGCCCAGGCCGCCTGGGCCCCGAGCACGAGGGCGGCCGTGTAGTGCGTGTAGAGCAGCGCGGTCCCGGACGCGGCATAGGCGGCCCACCACCAGCGGTTCCGGGCCTCCAGCGCGCGCAGGAGGACGACGGTGCTGAGGACTGACAAGAACGTGGCGGTCGCATAGGCCCGCGCCTCGGCCGCGTAGAAGAGCGCAAAGGGCGATACGGCGGCGAAGGCCGCCGCGAGTGCGCCGGGGCCTCGTCCCACGGTCCGGGCGCCGAGCACGAAAACGAGCGGCACGGTGGCGGCACCGAGGATCAGGGACGGAAGCCGGATCGCGACCGTGTCCTCGCCCACCTGCGCCGCAATCCACGCCAGCGCGTAGTACAGCGGCGGATTGTCCTCCCCGTAGACGCGCATCTGATCGATCAGATCCCCGAGCGGATGCGCGTGGATCTCGTTGAAGGTGAGCACCTCATCGAGTGCAAGGCCCTGGCCGAGTCCGGGAAGGCGGAGCACGAGGGCGGCGGCGGTGAGGACGCCGACGATCGCCCACCAGCCCCCGGTCCGGTTCGCCCGCCAAAGCGACGTCGCGACCTGCCGGAGATCTCCGGTCACCTGACGACTGCGCTCAGGACGGTCGCGATTCCGGATCCGAGTCTTGTGCGCGGGTGCACGGCTGAGCGGAACGCTCGGCGCGAAACCTGCTCAGGCCAGGTTCCACTCACCGCTCGCAAGCTATCAACACTGCTCTCCACCCGCGACCGAACCGGGCGGCAGACGGGGTGAAGGCGGGCTCAGGCGGTCAAGGAGCGCGGTGCGAGGCCGACCGCGACAAGGACGCGCAGGGACGGGCGGCGGACTCCCACCGCGCCCATGCTAAAGCACATCCTCGGCTCCACGCCCCGCCTCTGCCGGGTCTGGTCGCTTGATTACGCCGCCTGTCCGAGCGTGCAATAGGCTTGCCGCCGCGACGCGCTGACGCATGGGTGAGGCGATGACGTTCGGTCGGTATCTGGGGGGGATTGCGTTGGTGGCGGTGGCGGTCGCCCCGCTCGTGTTCGCCGCCGTGCGGGTGCGCTCTCGGTGGCTTTCGGACTGGGCGGGCGCGCCGGCGCGACTCGCCGAAGCGGTGATCTTCCTCGCGCTGCTGCTCGGCGTGGCCAAGGTGCTGGGCACGGTCGGCGCGTTCTACCCCGTGCCGGTGGCCGTCGCCTGTGGGGTCTGCGGATTGGCGCTGGGCGCGGTCTGCCGGCCGCCGGCGGCGAGGCCCGAGCCAGTCGGCGTCCCCGCGGTCGGCCGGTTCGGGGTGGTGGCGTCCATCGGCGCGGCGGCGGTGGTGGTCGGCCAGTGGGGCGTGGACACCGTCGAGGCGCTCGATCGCGGGATGTACGGAAGCGACACCCTGCGCTACCACGGGCCGGTGGCGGCTCGCTTCGTGCAGGACCACTCGATCACGGCGCTGCATTTCCTGATCGACGATCCCGTCACGAGCTTCCACCCCTACGACGCCGAGCTGCTGCATGCGCTCGGGATCCTCTTCATGGGCAGCGACGTCCTGTCGCCGATCCTCAACCTCGGCTGGGTCGCGCTTGCGCTCCTGGCGGCCTGGTGCGCCGGGCGCCCGACCGGCCACGGTCCGGCCACGCTTCTGGGGGTGGCGCTCGTCCTGGGCTCTCCGGCGCTCGCCCAGACGCAGCCCGGCACGGTCGACAACGACATCACCGGGCTCGCGCTAGTGCTGGCCGCGGCCGCGCTGCTCCTCTGCGCCGGCGGGACGCGGAGGGGCGGCATCGCCGCTGCGGGCGCCGCCGGGGGCCTCGCCGTGGCCTCGAAGCTCACCGCCGTCGGGATCGTGGGGCGATGACCGTGGGCCTGGCGGCCGTCACGGCGCGCGCTGCGCGCGGGCGCGTGGCCGTGGCCTGGCTGGTCCCGCTCGTGGCGGCCGGGTTCTTTTGGTACGCGCGAAACCTGTTCAGGACCGGCAACCCCCTGCCCTGGTTCGAGCTCGGCGTGGGCCCGCTCTCGCTGGCCGCTCCTCCCCAGCTCCAGGGCCTGACCGTGGCCCACTACGCGACCGACTCCGAGGTATGGCGAACCGTCTTCTTCCCGGGGCTGCACGATCGGTTCGGAACGGTCTGGGTCGCCGTCTTCGCCCTCGCCCTGGCCGGCATGGCGCTCAGCATCGCCCTCGGGCGCAGCCGGCTCCACCGGGTGCTCGGGGCGGCGGCGGTGGTCGGAGTCGTGGCCTACATGACCTCCCCGGGCACGGCCGCGGGACCCGAGGGGTTTCCGATCTTCTTCAGCGCCACGGCCCGCTACGTGGACCCCGCACTGGCCCTGGGCCTGGCGCTCCTGCCGCTGGTGCCGCGTCTCGATGCGCTCGCGCGGCGGTGGTGGGTGATCGCGGGGCTGGCCGTCCTGCTCGCGGCCACGCTCACCAACCAGGGTGTGACCCCGCTCGACGCAAGCCGCGCCGGTTTTGCCATCGCATGCGCCGCGCTGCTCGCCGGGGCGGCGGCCCTCGCAGGGGGACGGCGCGCGGTCCCACGCGCGGCGCTCTCGGGCGCCGTGGGGGTCGTCGCGCTGGTCGCAGTGGTCGGGGGCTGGGCGGTGACCGACGCCTATCTCGGCGACCGCTACTCCCGTGGTGAGCTCTCGTGGGCGAGGGACCTCGAGGACTCGCGCATCGCGCTCGCGTTGCTCGTGGCCGCGCTGCTCACCTCGCTCGGGCCCCGCGCCTCGAAGGTGGCTGTGATCGTCCTGCTCGCAGCGGTGGCCGGGGCCGGTCTGCGGAGCCTCGACCCCGCCCGGCGGCGCCCCGCCACGCCGGAGGTGGCCTCCTACATCGAACGCGTCGCGGCCCCCGGTGATCCCGTGCTCTACGGGCTCGGGGAAGTCGGCGCGCTCGGCGTGTACCTGGGCGAGGATCATCCCGTGGAGGAGGACACCGCAGACAGGTCCGTTTGGAGGCGGGCCGCCGCCGGCGGGGACGTGTTCCTGGTGCGCGGCGAGGTGGGCGCTCTGGCGCTGATGCCGCGCTACGCGGGCCCCGGGGCCCGCTTCGCGCTACGCGGGACAAGGGAGTTCGCCGGCCTGCGTCGGCTCGCCGTGGGGCGCTACTCAGGGGGGAGAGTCGAAGGCGGCCTGGAGCGCGAACGGGGTCGG
>Ga0136614_10000107_pt1 | contig 31918 bp, 19 predicted proteins | sample AntDrymUQ2792106_2_FD_106643 | JGI IMG/M metagenome (GOLD analysis project Ga0136614, IMG submission 106643) | Polar desert sand microbial communities from Dry Valleys, Antarctica - metaG UQ279 (21.06) | ecosystem: Environmental > Terrestrial > Soil > Desert | place: Antarctica: Dry Valley... | reverse complement strand
TCCTTGATGTCGCGAACTCCCCCGTTCCCGCGGGCCACGAGGCCTCCCCACGACTGCTGGTTCTCGTCCGTCTCCTCGGAATATGTGCCCCGCAGCGCGAAGGTGTGGCTTCCGTGCGGGATGAGATCGAGCTTTCCGAGATAGTTGGTGCGCTCCCGTACGAAGGGAACGGCTCCGTTCTGGATGTCGAAGCCCGCCGCCGCGATCGCCGCGACCGCCGCATCGGAGATCGTGACGATGTTGGCGTCTTTCACGTCGAGCCGCTCGGCGGCCCCGAAGAAGAAGAGCCGGTCCCGGACGAAGGGCCCGCCGAGGCTCGCCCCGAACTGGTTCTGCTCGAAAGGCGTCTTGTTGGAGTCGGGGAAGACGTCGGAGGGATCCTCGATGGGGTCGTCGACGGCCTTGAGCAGGAAGTTCTCTTCCGACAGGCTGTCGTCGCGGAAGAAATAGAACGCGGAGCCGTGAAGGTCGTTCGACCCGGACCGGGTGACGATGTTGATGATCCCGCCGGCCGTCTTCCCATACTCGGAGTTAAAGGGGCTCTGAACGACCTGGTACTCCTGCACCGCCTCCTGGGAGAACGTCGAGCGCACGGAGCCCACCGCGGAGTCGTTGTTGTCCAGCCCGTCGACGACGATGTTGTTGTAGCGCGGGCTCTGCCCGTTGATCGAGAGCCCCGAAGTCGCGGCCGCCCCGCTCTGCGGGCCGCGCTCCTGTGTTACGCCGGGCGTCGTGAGCGCGAAGTCGAGGAAGTTTCGCTGGTTGATCGGGAGGTTCTGGATCTTCGCCTCCCCGATCGTCTTGGAGACCTCCGTCGAGGTGGGGTCGATCAAGCCGGCGGCGGCGGAGACCGTCACCGCCTCCGTGACGGTCGAGAGCCGCATCCGGAGCTCGACGGGCGTCGAGGAGCCGAGCGTCACGCGGACGTCGGAGAGCGCGAGCGGCTGGAACCCCGAGAGGGCGGCCGCGACGCCGTACACGCCCGGTGGCAGGAGCCGGATCACGACACCGCCGTCGGACTGCGACGTGTCCGAGCGGGTCAGGCCCGTTTCCGAGCTCGTCGCCGTGACGGTGACTCCCGGCAACGCGGCGCCGGACTCGTCGATGACCCTCCCGCGGATGTCGCCGGTCGTGGTACCGGTGGCCTGCGCCAGGAGCAAGCCCGAGGAGAGGAGAAGGAGCGCGGCCAGGAGAAGGCGTTTGATCACGACGAGATTCCTCCTTGGGGCGCGGGCCTCGACGTGCCCGGCGCGCACCCGTCTAAACGAGAATGAAAGATCGAAATGAAGAGATGCTAGCAGGGTTCGGGACGGGAGGAGGCGTCCCTTCGCTAGGATGCGCCCAATGAAACGCGGGCCCATCCGGCTCCTCCTTCTTCTCGCGCTCGCGGGCGGCTGCGCGTCGGGGCCGCCCGCCCCGGAAGAGGGGCCGCGTCTCCGCTCCGGTCCGATGCGCGGCTACGCGGAGCTGACGGAAGCGGCCATCTGGGTCCAGACGACGGCCCCGGCCGAGGTCCGGCTGCGGTACTGGCCCGTCGGACGGGAGGGCGCGGCGCGCGTCTCGGATCCCGCTCCGGCGACCGCGGCGAGCCACCGCACGGCCCTCGTCGTCGTCAGCTCCCTCGCCCCGGGCACCCGGTACGCCTACGAGGTCCTCCTCGACTCCGGGCCGCCGCTCCGGGAGCCGCACTGGGTCTTCGCGACCCAGCCCCTCTGGCAGTACCGGGCGGCGCCGCCGGATTTCACCGTCGCCCTCGGCTCCTGCTACTGGCTGGACGACCCGGCGGTGGACCGGCCCGGTCGGAAGCCCGCGCACAGCACCGCGATCTTCGATCGCATCGCGGAAAAGCGCCCCGACCTCATGCTGTGGCTCGGAGACAACGTCTACTACAGGGAGACGGACTTCGGGAGCGCGGCCGCGCTCCGGGAGCGGAACGCCCGCGGACGCGAGGAGCCCCGGCTGCAAAAGCTGCTCGCCTCCGCGAGCCACTACGCGATCTGGGACGACCACGACTTCGGTCCGAACAACGCGGTCTGGACCTACCGCCGCGCCCCCGACGCGGAGGAGGCCTTCCGGCTCTACTGGGCGAACCCGCAGTACGGGGCCCCCGGGATCCGCGGGATCTTCGGCCAGTTTCCGTGGGCCGACGTGGACTTCTTCCTGCTCGACGACCGGACCTACAGGACGGCGGAGACCGCGGCCGATTCGGCCGGCCGCCGCATGCTGGGCCCCGATCAGCTCCGCTGGCTGAAGGACGCCCTCCTGGCGAGCGAGGCCCCGTTCAAGATCGTCGCCATCGGCAGCCAGGTCCTGAACCGCCGGGCCCGCGTGGACACGCTCCGTCTGTATCCCGCCGAATACCGCGGCCTGATCGACTTCCTCGTCGCCAACCGTGTGCGCGGCGTCGTGTTCGTGACCGGGGATAAACACCACGCGGAGCTGATCCGCGACACGCCGCCCGCCTTTTACACGCTGTACGACTTCACCTCGTCGCCGCTGACGGCCGAGATGTGGCTCGACGACGGCGAGGAGGAGAACCCGGACCGCGTCGACGGCACGCTCGTCCTGGACCAGCCGAACTTCGGCCTGCTCCGCGTCACGGGCCCCTGCAAGGACCGCGTGCTCACGATGGAGACGTGGGACGCGACGGGGGCGTTGCGCTGGAGGCACGCGGTCCGCGCGGAGGATCTGATTCCGCCGGGCGAGAAGCCCGGCGAGGGGCGCGGCCACCCCGGCTGCCGCTGGCTGAAGAGCTAGCTCTTTCGCGGCCGAGAGGCTCCCCTCCTTGGTCCGCTGGCGCTTTTTCGTCCGCGGCGCGAGGAGTCTCCCAGAGGGGAGGAGCCTCGCGCCGCGGGAGGCGGAGCGCCAGCGAGGCGAAGCCGAGCAAGCGAAGCCCGACGGAGCCCCCGGTTCGCGGCGCGAGGAGTCTCCCAGAGGGGAGGAGCCCCGCGCCGCGGGAGGCGAAGCGCAGCGCGAGACCAGGCGGGCGATCGAGGCCGCATCCGGCCGAGTCGCCCGCCGGTGCGGGAGCAGGTCCCGCGGAAGCGAAGCCGACGTGGGAGGAGCCTCGCGCCGCGGGAGCGCGAGCGAGCGAGGGACCAGGCGAGCGGTCGAGCCCGCATCCGGGCGAGCCGCGAGCCGGTGCGGCAGCAGGTCCCGAGAGCGAAAGCGACGGCTAGGCGCTTTTTCGTCCGCGGCGCGAGGAGTCTCCCAGAGGGAAGCGGATCAGGCCGTCGATGGCCGACAGGAACGCCGCGAGCGTCTTGCCGGAGCCGGTCGGTGCGGCGATGAGCGTGTGCCGTCCCTCCCGGATCAACGGCCAGCCTTCTCTCTGGGGAGGCGTCGGGTCGCCGAAACGCGCCGCGAACCATCGTTCGACCGCCGGGTGAAAAGGGGCCATGGAATTCACCGAGGCGGATAGTAACCGGGTCGTCGCTCCCACTCGTTCCGGCCCCCCGGGTCCAGCCGGTTGCCGCGGAGAAGTCGGATGCTCGCTACTTACCGGCCGCCGCGAGTGCCTTTTTCCGCGCGGCCTCGAACTCGTCGCCGGGGACCCATTGCGGCATCGCGTCCGCGTTGGCGACCCGGAGGCCGAGCTTGAACCCGAGCCGGGTGTCCTCGACGGCGCCTGAGAGCTCCCAGTCGTCCTCGAGCTCGTCCGAAGGCTGGTGGTAGTGCGTCGCCTCCCACTCCTCCTGCTTCTTGACGGCCCACCCCGCAGGCTTGCCGATCACCTCCGTCCCGGTGTCGAAGTACGCGGCCGGCACCCCGATCTTCGCCAGATTGAACTGGTCTGATCGGTAGAAGAAGCCCCGGTCGGGGAACTGGTCGGGCTTGACGCTGCGGCCCTGCTCGCGGGCCAGGGCCCGCACCACCTCGTCAAGGCTCGACTTGCCGAGGCCGATCATCGTCAGGTCGGACGTTCGGCCGAGGACGTTCACGCCATCCACGTTGATGTTCGCGGCGATGCGGCCCGGCTCCACCGGCGGATGCTTGGCGAGGTACTCCGAGCCGAGGAGTCCCTGCTCCTCGGCCGTGACGGCGGCCATGAAGACGCTCCTCCGGGGAGCCGTCGGAAGCTCCGAGAAGGCCTTCGCGATCGCGAGCATCGCGGCGACGCCCGACGCGTTGTCGAGGGCGCCGTTGTAGATCACGTCCTCGCCCGGCTTGCCGTCCTTCTTGATCCCGAAATGGTCGTGGTGGGCGGTGTAGATGACCGCCTGGCGGGAGAGCGCCGGGTCGGAGCCGGGAAGCTTCCCGATCACGTTGCCGCTCTCCTTCTTCTGGACGTCGTTGCCGATCGCGACGGAGATGTTGGCTCCGAGCGGCACGGGCCGGAAGTCCCGCTTCTGGGCGGCGGCGCGCAACACGTCGAGGTCCTTGCCGCCGAGCGACGCGATCTGCTTCGCAACAGCCTCCGTGACCCACCCCTTGACGTTGACGCGCGGCTCCCCCTCGTACGGCAGCTCGAAGCGCTCGCCGGACCACGACGTCTGCACCACCTGCCACGGGTATCCCGCCGAGGGCTGCGTGTGGATGATGAGCGCGCCGGCGGCGCCCTTCTGCGCGGCCATGTGGTACTTGTAGTCCCACCGCCCGTACCAGAGCCGCGTCTTGCCCGCGAAGAGCTTCGGGTCGTCCTCCGGGTCGTTGTTCATGACGAGGACGACCTTCCCCTTCACGTCGACGTTCTTGAAGTCGTCCCACCCGAACTCCGGGGCAACGATGCCGTAGCCGACGAACACGAACTCGGCGTTGTCGAGCTTCGCCTCCGGCTTCTGGACGCCCGTGAACATCACGAAGTCCTCGCGCCGCGTCAGCTCGAGGGTCTTTCCGCGCCCCGTGACCGCGACCCGCTCCGGGACGCGGCCCGTGATGCCCACGAGCTCGACCTTCTGGAACCACCCGCCCCCCGGGGCCCCGGGCTCGAAGCCCATCCCCTCCAGCTGCGTCGCGACGTACTCCAGCGCGAGACGATCGCCGCGCGAGGCGGGACCCCGTCCCTCCAGCAGGTCGGACGCGAGGAACCGGACGTGCGCGCGAATGAGGTCGTCGGTGATCGCATTCGCGGCGGTCCCCTCGGCGGACGGCGCGGGGGCCGCCGGGGTGGCGGCCACGGCGAGGCACGGAACGAGGCAGAGCAGGAAGCCGGTGATCCGTTTCATCGTGTCCTCCGGAGAGTGCGGTTTGCGATCGCTCAGCGGGATGCCGGCGGCGACGGGGGTTTCTGTGAGGCCCCCGCCGGCCGGGCGTTGTCCGGGCCGTCCCGCGGCGCGGGGGGCTCGGACCGGGGCATGGGCTTGCGGGGCAGCATGCGGTCGCGCATCGCGGCGTGGTACGCGAACGTCGCGATGACGACGGAAGCCTGCATCAGGTCCTCACTCTGGAGCCGCTCGTAGAGGTCCGCGTTGGAGTGGTGGCTGCGGCTCGAGTACTCGACGTCGTCCTGGACGAACTGGAAGCCGGGGAGGCCGACGGCGTCAAACGACGTGTGGTCCGTGCCCGAGGTGGTGCGCATCGTCACGGTGGTCGCGCCGAGGTCCTTCAGCGGCTGGAGCCAGGCCTCGAAGATCGGCACGACCGCGGCGTTCTCCTGCGCGTAGATCCCCCGGATCTTCCCGGTCCCGTTGTCCATGTTGAAGTAGGCGCTGAGCTTCGCGTGCCCCGGCTTCCGCGTGAGCGGCCCGGTCTCGCGGCGCAGGAAGTACGGCTGCTCCCGCTCGCGCGGGTCCTTCGGCTCGGGCCGGGACGCGAAGTGCCGGGAGACGTACGCCCTCGAGCCATAAAGGCCCTGCTCCTCGCCGCTCCAGAGGGCGACCCGGATGGTCCGCCGGGGCCTGACGCCGAGCTCCTTCAGGATCCGCGCGGCCTCCATGATCGCCGCCACACCGGCCGCGTTGTCGGTGGCGCCGGTTCCCCCATGCCACGAGTCCAGGTGCGCCCCGAGCATCACGACTTCGCCGCCCCGGTCCGTGCCCGGGATCTCGGCGACCGTGTTGTAGCCCATCGCGTCCTCGTCGTGATACCGGGCGCGGACGTCGACCTCGAGCTCCACACCGCGCTTCGCGTCGAGCAGACGGCTGACGCGCCCATAGTGCTCCGCCGCCACCACGAGGGTTGGCACTCCCGTCGGGTCGTCCTTCCTGTAGAACCCGCTCCCCTGGACGTCGAAGGTCCCCCCGTCCCCCCCCGCGCCCGGCTCGAGGATCGCGAGGACCTTTTCGGCCGCGAGAAACTCTGCGAGCGGCTTGCGGAAGGCGCGCCTCCGCGCGAATTCCGCCCGATCGAACTCCCGCCGCTCGCGCGGCTCGTACCGATAGAGTTCCTCGAGGCCCTTCTCGTCGTACCGCTCGGCCTGCGGCTTGTCGTGGGTCTTGAGCTCCTTGGGCTCGCCGAGGAGCACGATGCGGCCAGCGAGCTTCCCGCGTTGCTCGCGGAGGTCGGCCTCGCTCTCCAGCTTCAGCTTCACCGCAGGCCCCCGGACCGGCCCGTTCGTTCCCGGTGTCCAGGCCTTGGGGATCGCGACGAGCGGGGCGGTCGCGGGAGCGAGCATCCGGACCGACGCCGCGTCGTAGCTCCAGCCCCGGCCAAACGGTCCCCAGCTCTCCAGGTGGGCATTGGCCAGGCCCCACTCCGCGAGCTTCTCTCTCGTCCATTCGCTCGCCCGCTTCATGTTCGGAGATCCGGTGAGGCGAGACCCGATCGAGTCGGTGAGGGCGGCCGCGGTCTCCATGACGCGGGAATTCCGGAACCCCTCGTGGCGGATGCGCGTCACCATCTCGAGATCTACGGGCTCGGCGCCCAGCACGGGGCCACCCGCGACCGCGGCGAGGATGCAGAGAGCGGCGCGGAACCTCAGGAGCACCTCCGTCGCGAACGGGGCGGAAGAGTTACCACGGCAGCGCCTCTCACTCCGCCGCGCAGAGCGTGACCGCGAAGCGGGCCTCCGGCTCGATCCACTGCTCGACGGTCCGAAACTGCGCGGCTTCCGCCATCGCGATCAGGCCCTCGGGCGTGTACTTGTACGAGCTCTCCGTCCAGATGAACTCCGACGGGTCGAACGACACCACCGCGTCCGCGCGGGGGATCGTGACCGCCTGCCGGCGAAGCGAGACGAGCCGCATCTCGACCCGGAATTTCTCCGGCATCCACACGGCGGCGTGCGCGAACGCGTCCAGGTCGAAGTCCGCGAGCAGCTCGGTATTCAGCCGCAGCAGCAGGTTCTTGTTGAACGCGGCGGTCACGCCCAGGGGATCGTCGTACGCGAGCAGCAGGTCGCCCTCGGGCTTGACGAGGTCGGCGCCGAGAAGCAGCGCGTCGCCCGGCCGGAGCGCTCCCCGGATCCCCTGGAGGAACTCCACCGCCGCCGGTGGATCGAAGTTCCCGATGTTCGACCCGAGGAACAGAACGAGGAGGGAGCCCGTCGCCGCCCGCTGCGCGGCCGCACGGCGCAGGCCCTCCTCGTAGGTGGCCCGGTGGCCCACGATCGAGACGTATCCCAGGCGGCCGAGCGTCTTTTCCGACTGCTCGAGCGCGGCCGAGGAGATGTCGATCAGGTGAACGCCGATCGGCCGCCGGCGGCCCCGGAGCGCCTCCACGATCAGCGCGAGCTTTTCACCGCTGCCGCTCCCGAGCTCCACGAGGGTCATGGGGTCGGCGATCGGGGCCACCATGTCCGAAGCGAACCGGGAGAGGAGGCGCGTCTCCGCCCGGGTGATGCGGTACCACGGGAGGCGGCAGATCGTCTCGAAGAGCGCGGAGCCCAGTGCGTCGTAGAGGTACTTCGACTGGATCTGCTTCGGCTCGAGGGCCAGGTCCCGGGCGACGTCCTCGGCGAAGCCCCGGACGGCGTCCGCGGGGGGAGCCGCGACCCTCAGCGGGAGCGCTATGGGATCACCCCGCCGCGCATGCTCCTCAAGGCCCGACATCGCGCACGCACCGGAAGGTCGCGTACACGTAGGGGTAGGCGCTCCGGAACCAGTTCCGGAAGCTCGGCCGGAGGAGCTCCGCGCCGGTGGCGGGCGACGCGCCCTTCATCACGTAGTGCTTGCCGTCGAAGAAGTCGGTGGAGTACTCCGGGTAGGAGGCCATCGGCGCGAAGCCGGGGAAGGGACGGAAGACGGTCGAGGTCCACTCCCAGCCATTGCCGACGAGGTCGTGGACCCCCCAGGCGCTCTGCCCGGCGGGGTGGGAGCCGGCGGGCATCGGCTCCCAGCCGGCGAAGTCGAAGTGGCCGCGCGAGGGATCGGGCGGATCGTCGCCCCACGGATGAAGGCGCTCGGAGCCGTCGGGGGTCGCGTAGGCGGCCCGGTGAAACTCCGCCTCCGTCGGGAGCCTGGCGCCCTTCCACCGCGCGTAGGCCGAGGCCTCCGCGTGGCTCACGTACACGGGCCAGGACGGGGGCAGCGGGATCATCTCGAACATCCCCCGCCACCTCCACTCCCCGTCCCCGTCGGGTCGCTCCCAGAAGATGGGGTGCGCGGTCGCCGACTCGCGCAGCCATTCCCAGCCCTCCGCGGACCAGAGCTCCGCGCGGCCGTAGCCGCCGGCGTCCACGAAGTCCATGAAGTCCGCGTTGCTCACGTCGTGGACGTCGATCGCGAAGGCCGGCACGTCGACGCGCAGACGGGGGAACTCGTTGTCCCACCCGAACGGGATCTCTCCCGGGATCGCGCCCAGGGTGGCGGGCCCCGCGGGAACGCGCACGGAGGCACGCGCGGGCGGCGGCCCGGCGGTTACGGGGCGGGGCGCCGACGCCGGGGGCTCCTTCCGGTCGAACGGCAACCGGTGCCACATGTAGCCGAGGGTCTCCTGGTGCATCACCTCGTGCTCGAGGATGGTGAAGACGCCGAGGCCGTCCCGCATCACCGGGTTCCGTTCGTTTTCGAGCTCCTCGTTGGCGAACGCGTCGAGAATCCGCACGTCCGCCTGGTCCCCATATGCCTGCACCTCGGGCCGGGGGGGCCACGCCGCCGGGGCGCCCGGGACGGCGGAGGCGTCCTCGGGATCGATCCCACGCTCGAAGAGCCGCTCGAACCTCGGATCGATGCCCGGCCGCCCGAGCCCCTTCTTGACGAGCGTGTTCACGCTGAAGGCGGGCAGATGCCCCTCGTAGAAGACGACGGGGTTGCGAAGCGGGATCGGCCGGTCGAGGTAGGCTTCCGGCCGGATCAGGTCGAAGATCTCGCGGGAGCGGCGGCGATTCCGGCGGTACCAATCCCGCGCCGTCTGGCGATCGATGGTTTCGGCCACTCGCATGCGATAACGATATATCCCGCTAAGCTGGTGCTAGATTCCCGTCCATGCGGAAAAGGGCGGCAGGCACGCTGATTTTCGCGATCGTGCTCCTGGCGGCCTGCCGTCGGGAGGGAGGTTCGATGACCGGATCCTCTCCCGCCGCGTCCCCGCCAGCCACTACGGCGGATTCCTCCTTGCGCGCCCTCGCTCCGGACATCGCCCAGCGCCTCGCGAAGCTCCCGAGGACCCCCATCGATTACGACCGGTCGCTCCTCGATGAGCGGGAGCGGCAGGTCGTCGCCGTCCTCATCGAGGCCTCCCGGGCCATCGACGCGATCTTCCTGCGGCAGGTCTCCGAGGAGAACCCGAGGCTCCACGGCGAGCTCCGCGCCGCAGCCCGGAGGGGGGGACGGGAGGCCTCGGATGCCCTCGCGCTCTTCGAGATCCACAAAGGACCCTGGGACCGCCTCGCGGAGAACGCGCCCTTCATCGGAACACGCGCGAAGCCGCCCGGCGCGGCGTTCTACCCCGCCGACATCACGAAGGAGGAGGTCGAGCGCTGGATCGCAGACCACCCCGGAGACCGGGGGGCGTTCCAGAGCCTGTTCACCGTGATCCGGCGCCGCGGTTCCGGGCTCGTCGCGGTGCCTTACGCGACGGAATACCGCGACCTTCTGGTCCCGGCGACGGAGAAGCTGCGGGAGGCGGCCGGGCTCACGGGGAACGCCACGCTAAGGAACTATCTGACGAAGGTCGCGGCCGCCCTTCTCTCCGACGACTACTACGCGTCGGACGTCGCGTGGATGGACCTCGACGCGGACATCGAGGTCGTGATCGGACCCTACGAGGTCTACGAGGACCGCCTGTTCAACTACAAGGCGGCCTTCGAGTCCTTCGTGACCGTCCGCGACCGGGGCGAGAGCGAAAAGCTCGCCGTCTTCGCCCGTAACCTCCGGGAGATGGAGCGCAACCTGCCCATCCCGGACCGGCATAAGAACCTCGACCGCGGTTTCGAGTCGCCCATCCGGGTCGTGCAGGAGATCTTCACGGCCGGGGACGCGCGCCGCGGCGTCCAGACGGCCGCCTTCAACCTGCCCAACGACGAGAAGGTCCGCGAGGCGAAGGGCTCCAAGAAGGTCCTTCTGAAGAACGTGATGGAGGCGAAGTTCCGCCAAAGCGGGCGTCCCGTCGCGCAACGCGTGCTCGAACCCTCGCAGGCGGCGAGGGTCTCGTTCGACGCGTTCTTCAACCACACTCTCTTCCACGAGCTCGCGCACGGGCTGGGCCCCGGGATCATCACCGGGGCGGACGGGAAGCGAGTGGACGCGCGCTTGCTCCTGAAGAACCTCTATTCGGCGATCGAGGAGTGCAAGGCGGACGTCCTCGGGACATGGAACATACTCTTCGCGATGGAGAAGAAGCTCCCGATCGCGTTCGACGCGGAGACGCTCTTCATCAGCGACGTCGGCCTGATGTTCCGCTCGATGCGTTTTGGCCTCGACGAGGCGCACGGGAAGGGGACGGCGGTCCAGTGGAACTGGTACCGCGAGCGCAACGGAATCGTTCCCGCGGAGGGCGGCCGCTTTCGCGTGGACCCCGCGGCCTTCCGGGCGGCCGTCCGGTCCCTCGCCGAGGAGCTGCTGATGATCGAGGCGACGGGCGACTTCGACCGCGCCCGCCGGCTCCTCGAGAAATACGGCGTTTCCACGCCGGAGATCGAGACGGTGGTGAGCCGTTTGCAAGACATCCCCGTAGACATCGCTCCGGTGTTCGTCGCAGCCGGAGAGACGATGGAGGGCGCGGACTCTCCCGCGCGCGCTGCGACCCCGTGAACGACTGCAGGAGGTGAGGCTTGGCCGACCCCGGAGAAACGACACAGGGAAGCTCGACTTCGTCCACCACGAGCACGCCCCGCCGGAGGGCGTCGCCGAAGCGGCGCAAGACCGCGGGCGCGGGCGCCTCCCGGACCGGCGCGAAGACGGCGGGGGGCAAGGGGACCGCGTCCCGCAAGAGTAGCGGCGCGGGAGGGCGGAGCCGCCGCCCCCGGGCGACCGGGCGCCGTTCGCGGAAGCAGGCCCCCTCGCTCGCCGGGCTTCTGGGGACGCTCCAGAAACGCGCCACGGAGGCGGGGTCTCGGATCGCGGCCCTGTCGGGAGAGAGCGCGGAAGCCGCGAAGCGAGCCGTCGGGACGCTGACGGAGTCCTCGCGCAAGACGCTCCAGGGCGTCCGGCAGGAGTGGAACCGAATGGACACGCCGGCCAAGACGCGATTCGTCGCGGCGCTCCTCGGGACGCTCGCGGCCGCCTCCCGCTCGGTGCTCGCCAGCCCTCGCCGCCAGAAGTAGCCGGCCATCGGGCGCGCTCGGGCGACGACCGCATTGCGCCGAGGGCCCCGGCGCGGGCGTCCGGCCCTTCGGCGGGCTGATGGAGCGTAGCCGGGCTTGGTGACCGCACCGGACGCTGCTCCGATTCGGGGCGAGATCTTCTCCCTCGAGCGCCTCGAGCAGTTCGCCGCGGCCCTCGCGGCCGACCAGAAGATCCTTCCGGGAAAGCGCCGCGGGCGCCGCCTGCTCAAGCGGCTTCGGGAGAACGGCCGCATGCTGCTCGCGTCCTATCGCGCGATCGGCGAAGCGATCCGCGAGGAGCGGGCAATCTCTCCCGCGGCGGAGTGGCTGGTCGACAACTTCCACATCGTCGAGGAGCAGCTCCGCGAGATCCGCGAGGACCTCCCTCCGGGCTTCTACCGGGAGCTCCCCAAGCTCGCGGGAGGTCCGCTCGCGGGATACCCGCGCGTCTTCGGAATCGCGTGGGCTTTCGTCGAGCACACGGACAGCCGGTTCGATCCGGACGCCCTCCGCCGATTCCTCCAGGCGTATCAGAGCGTCGAGCCTTTGACGATCGGCGAGCTCTGGGCCGTCGCCATCTCGGTGCGGCTGGTGCTCGTCGAGAACCTCCGCCGGGTCGTCGAGGGCATGGTCCGGCGGCGCGTGGCGCGCGACCAGGCGGACCGGATCGCCGATCGCGTCCTCGGAGACGCGGAGCCGTCGGGCCCGGTCTCGCGCGAGGTGCTTCGGGAGCTCGAGAGCCTGCCGCTGTCGACCGCCTTCGCGGTCCAGCTCGTCGAGCGCCTGCGCGACCGCGACCCGGCCGTCACGCCGGTCGCCTCCTGGCTCAACGAGCGCCTCGCCACGTTGGGCACGACGCCGGACGAATTCGTGAGAACCGACCACCAGGAACAGGTGGCCTCGCACGTCACGGTCCGCAACGTCATCACGAGCATGCGCCTGCTCTCCTCGACCGACTGGGAAAGCTTCTTCGAAGACGTGAGCCTCGTGGAGGCGGCCTTGCGGGAGGGCACCTCGGTCGCCGCCATGGATTTCCCCACCCGCGACCGCTACCGCCACGCGGTCGAGGAGCTCGCGCGCGGAGCGCGGCTGACCGAACTCGACGTGGCGCGCCGCGCCGCCGCGAGGGCGCGCGAGGCAACGCCCGGTGCCCATCCGCGCGAGAGCGACCCAGGCTACTACCTGATCTTCCGGGGGCGCGACGCGTTCGAGCGCGAACTCGGTTTCCGCGTCCCGCCCAGACGGTGGATGCGCCGGGTGTACATCGCGGCTGCGACGCCCGGTTATCTCGGTACGCTCGGACTCCTCACCCTGACGATTCTCGCCTTGCCGCTCGTCCTCTCGGCGGAGACGGGCGCGACCGGCCCGGTCCTGCTCGTGCTCGCACTGCTCGCCCTGATCCCCGCCTCGGAGCTCGCCGTCGCGGTCATCAACCGCGACGTGACGGAGCTCCTGGGCGCCCGACGGTTGCCCAAGCTCGAGCTCGCCGAGGGCGTGCCGCCCGAATGGGCGACCCTCGTCGCCGTTCCGGCGCTCTTGACGAGCGAGGACGACGTGCGCGAGCTGGCGGATCGACTGGAGGTCCACGCCCTCGCGAGCGCGGAGGAGGAGCTGCGGTTCGCCCTGCTCACCGACTGGACGGACGCGCCCGAGGAGACGCTACCCGAGGACGACGCCCTGTTCGCCGCCGCTCGCGGAGCCATCGCGGAGTTGAACGCGCGGCACCCGGCCTCGCCGGGCGCCGCGAGCCGCTTCTTCCTGCTTCATCGCCGCCGCGTGTGGAACGGAGTGGAGGGCGCCTGGATGGGATGGGAACGCAAACGAGGGAAGCTCCACGAGCTCAACCGCTGGCTGCGCGGCGACGACGGGACGACCTTCCTCTCGCCGGGGCCGCCGCCGGCTGGCGTGCGCTTCGTGATCACGCTCGACGCGGATACCCGTCTCAACCGCGCGGTGGCGCGGCAGCTCGTCGGAACGATGGCGCACCCGCTCAACCGTCCCATCCTCGACCCGAAGAAGCCGGGGCGGGTGGCGGACGGGCACGGAATTCTCCAGCCGCGTGTCACGCCGACGCTTCCGGCGCACGGCCCCGGTACCGTCTATCAGCGCGTCTTCTCCGGGCCCCGCGGCATCGACCCGTACGCGTTCGCCGTCTCCGACGTCTACCAGGACCTCTTCGGGGAGGGCATCTACACCGGAAAGGGCATTTACGACGTCGACGCGTTCGAGGCGTCCCTCCGGGACCGGGTGCCCGAGAACACGATGCTCTCCCACGACCTGTTCGAGGGGCTGTTCGCCCGGGCCGGGCTCGCGTCCGACGTCGAGCTGTTCGAGGGATTCCCCGGCCATTACGAGGTGGCGGCGGCGCGGAACCATCGGTGGGCGCGGGGAGACTGGCAGCTGATCCCCTGGATTCTCGGAGTGGCGCGCGACGCGTCCGGCCGGCGCCGTGTCGACATCCCCGCGATCGGACGGTGGAAGATGCTGGACAACCTCCGGCGAACCGTGGCGGCGCCGGCCGCGTGGCTGACGCTCGTGGCGAGCTGGATCCTGCCCACGGCCTCGCCCGAGATCTGGGTGGCGTTCATCCTCGCCACAATCGCGGGACCGTCGGCACTCAACCTCTTCGCCTCGCTCTTCCCCCGCGGCCGCGGCATCTCGAAACGCAGCTTCCTGCGCGGCCTCGGTGGCGACCTCGCCCTCGCGGTGTCGCAACTCGCCCTCAACGTCACGTTCCTGGCGCATCAGGCGTCCCTGATGTCCGACGCGATCGTGCGCACCCTCGACCGGCTCACCCGGCGCCGCAAGCTGCTCGAGTGGGTGACCGCCGCGCAGGCCCACCGGGGCCTGGACCTGGAGCTCGAGGGCTTCTACCGCCGCATGTGGCCGGCTCCGGCGGCGGCCCTCGCGGCAGGCGTCGCCGTCGGCCTCACGCGGCCGGAGGCGGCCCCCATTGCGGCGCCCTTCCTTCTGCTGTGGATCGCGTCCCCGGCGATCGCGCGCGCGATCAGCATGCCCGCCAGCGAAGGGCGCGCAACGAAGCTGTCGGATGGGGAGCGAAGGACTCTCCGCCTGACGGCGCGCCGCACCTGGCGCTACTTCGAGACGTGGGTCACGGCGGATGACAACGCCCTGCCCCCGGACAACTACCAGGAGGACCCGAAGCCCGTGCTCGCGCGTCGCACCTCGCCGACGAACGTGGGCCTGTACCTCCTGTCGGCGACCGCGGCGCACGACCTGGGATGGATCGGCACGACGGAGTTCGTCGACCGGCTCGAGGCGACCATGAAGACGCTCGAGCGCCTCGAGCGATACCGCGGTCACTTCTACAACTGGTACGACACGGGCCGGGCGGTGCCGCTGGAGCCGAAGTACGTCTCGACCGTCGACAGCGGGAACCTCGCGGGCCACCTGCTCACCCTCAGCCGGGCCTGCCGGGAGCAGCTCGAAGAGCCCGTGGTCGGCGGGCAGGCTCTCGCGGGCATCGCGGACGCCGTCGCGATCGCGAGGGAGGCTGTTCGGGCGGCCGATCAAAAGGGCCGGCCTCGCGCGGACGTCCGAGAGCTCGACCGGGAGCTCACCGAGATCGAGGCGCGGCTGCAGCTCATGCCCAGTTCCACCGACGCGTGGGGCGCCCTTCTGCGCGACCTCGCCGCGCGGGCCGGAGAGCTCGCCGACGCGGGCGAGGCATTCGCCGGCGCCGCGTCGGGCGTCGACGACGCCGAGGTCGTGGCCTGGTGCCGGGCGGTGCGGGACGGCATCGCGAGCCACGAGCGGGACTTCACCGCGGCGGCGTCGTGGGTCGCCGCGTCCGGCGCAGCCGGGCGGGAGGGGCTCCCGGACGCCGCCGAGGCGCGTCTCGAACCCCTCCGGGTCGCTCTTCCCGCGATCGGAGAGGCGCCCGAGGTCTACGGGGAGGCGGCGGATGCGCTCGAGAGCATGGCGGCGAGGCCGGCCGGGGAAGGCTCGGCGGCGCTGGCGCCGGTCGTCGCCGCGCTCCGATCAAGCGGGTCCAGCGCGGCGCACCTCGCCCGACGTCTCGAAAGTCTGGCGCGCCGCGCGACCGCGCTCGCCGACGCGACGGATTTCCGGTTCCTGTACGACCCGAAGCGCAAGCTCTTCTCGATCGGCTACCGCCTTTCGGATGGGCGGCTTGATTCAGGTTATTACGACCTCCTCGCCTCGGAGGCCCGCCTCGCGAGCTTCCTCGCGATCGCCGCCGGCCAGGTGCCCGTCGAGCACTGGTTCCGGCTCGGCCGGGCCCTGACGCCCGTCGCGAAAGGATCCGCCCTGGTCTCCTGGTCCGGCTCGATGTTCGAGTACCTGATGCCACTGCTCATCTTGCGCGCGCCCGCCGGCAGCCTCCTCGAGCAGAGCGCCCGGCTGATCGTCCAGCGACAGATTCGGTACGGCGAGGAGCGCCGCGTCCCCTGGGGAGTGTCGGAATCGGCGCACAGCGGCCGCGACCTCGAGCTGACGTACCAGTACTCCAACTTTGGCGTCAGCGGGCTCGGCCTCAAGAGGGGCCTTTCGGAAGACCTCGTGGTGGCGCCCTATGCGACGGCGCTCGCCGCCATGGTGGCTCCCGCCGAAGCGGCGCGAAATCTCGAGCGGCTCGCCCGAGCAGGCGCCTCCGGGCGCTACGGCTTCTACGAGGCGATCGACTACACGCCCGGGAGGCTCCAGGAGCGCGAGTCGCTCGCCGTCGTGCGCGCGCACATGGCGCACCACCAGGGGATGACGATCGTCGCGATCGGTAACGTCCTGCGGGAGGGGCTCATGCGGGAGCGCTTTCACACCGTGCCGATGGTGAAAGCGACGGAGTTGCTGCTCCAGGAGCGGACGCCTCGCGGCGTGGCGGTCGCCCGCCCCCGCGCCGAAGAGGTTCGAACGAACCTCCACGTGCGCGACTTCGTTCCTCCGGTACTCCGCAGCTTCCGGTCTCCCCACGACCAGACGCCCCGCGCCCACCTGCTCTCCAACGGGAGATACACGGTCATGATCACGGCGGCCGGCTCCGGGTACAGCCGCTGGGGGGACCTCGACGTGACGCGGTGGCGCGAGGACCCGACGCGCGATACGTGGGGCTCGTACATCTTCCTCCGCGACGTCGCCGGCGGTGGGGTCTGGTCCGCAGGCTACCAGCCCGCGGGCGTCGAGCCGGACGCGTACGAAGTCGCGTACTCGGAGGACCGCGCCGGGATCCGCCGGCGTGACGGGACGGTGGCGTCGGCCCTCGAGGTCCTCGTCTCCTCCGAGGACGACGCGGAGATGAGGCAGGTCTCGGTCACCAACCTCGGGAATCGGGATCGCGAGATCGAGTTGACCTCCTATACGGAGCTCGTCCTCGCGCCTTCGGCAGCCGACGCGGCGCACCCGGCCTTCTCCAACCTGTTCGTGCAGACCGAGTACGTCGCTGCGCTCGATGCCGTCGTGGCGACACGGCGGCCCCGCGCGCCGGAGGAGGAGCGCGTGTGGGCGGCGCACGTCGTGGCCGTCGAGGGCGAGGCGGTGGGCACTCCACAGTACGAGACGGACCGCGCGCGCTTCCTCGGTCGGGGCCGCGGCGTCCGGCAGGCCGCGGCGATTCACGACGGGCGCCCGCTCTCGAACACCGTCGGCTCGGTCCTCGACCCCATCTTCAGCATCCAGCGACGCGTTCGGCTGCCTCCGGGGGGGACGGCTCGCGTGACCTTTACGACGCTCGTTGGATCGACGCGCGAGGCGGTGCTGGCGGCCGCCGACAAGTATCGCGACCCCGCGGCCTTCGAGCGCAACGCCACGCTCGCGTGGACCCAGGCGCAGGTGCAGATGCGCCACCTCGGTATCAACGCGGACGAGGCGCATCTCTTCCAGCGGCTCGCCACGCGGATCCTGTACTCGGATCCCACGCTGCGCGCGTCGCCGGAGGTGCTCCAGCGCAACACCCGCGGCCCCTCCGCGCTGTGGGTCCACGGCGTATCCGGCGATGTCCCGATCGTCCTCCTGCGGATCGACCATCCCGAGGAGCGCGAGATCGTGCGGCAGCTCCTGCGCGCCCACCACTACTGGCGCCTCAAGGGCCTCGCGGTGGACCTCGTGGTCTTGAACGAGCAGGCGCACTCGTATGCGAACGAGCTGCAGGCGGCGCTCGAGTCGCTCGTGCGCACGAGCCAGTCGGCGTCGGGATCCGACCGGCATCAGGGAAAGGGCGGCGTCTTCCTGCTGAAGGCCGAATCGCTCGATCCGGAAACGCGGGACCATCTCCGCTCCGCGGCCCGGGCGATCCTGCTGTCCCGACACGGGGCGCTCGCGGAACAGGTCGTTCGCCTCATGCGGGCGCAGCCCATGGCCACCGTTCCCCCGCGCCCCGTCGCCCCGCTGCAGCCGTCCATGGAGGTCCCTCCGCCGCGGCCACCGCTCGAGTTTTTCAACGGGCTCGGCGGCTTCGACGCGCAGGGACGCGAGTACGTGATCGTCCTCGGTGAAGGGCAGTGGACGCCCGCGCCGTGGATCAACGTCGTCGCCAATCCGCAGTTCGGTTTTCAGGTTTCCGAGTCCGGCTCCGGATTCACCTGGGCCGAGAACAGCCGGCAGAATCAGCTGACGCCGTGGTCGAACGACCCGGTTTCCGACCCTCCCGGCGAGGCCCTCTTCGTGCGCGACGAGGAGAGCGGGGAGGTCTGGAGCCCGACCCCTCTTCCGATCCGGGAGGAATGGCCCTACATCATCCGTCACGGGCAGGGCTACACCGTGTTCGAGCACGAGAGTCACGAAGTCGCTCTGGAGCTGACCCAGTTCGTACCGACGGATGCGCCCGTGAAAGTCTCGCGGCTGCGCGTCCGCAACGTGGCGAACCGGCCGCGGCGCCTCTCGGTGACGGCCTACTCCGAGTGGGTCCTCGGCGTCTCACGGGGCGCCTCGGCACCCTTCATCGTGACCGAACGAGATGGCGTGACGGGAGCGCTCTTCGCCCGCAACCCGTGGAACGAGGAATTCCCCGGGCGCGTCGCGTTCGCCGACCTCCGGGGACTGCAGACCGCGTGGACGGCGCACCGCACGGAGTTCCTCGGACGGAACGGAGGGCTCGACCGGCCCGCTGCGCTCGCCCGCGGCCGCGAGCTGTCGGGAAAGGTCGGAGCCGGGATGGATCCCTGCGCGGCGCTCCAGCAAACGCTGACTATCCCTCCCGGGGGGACGGTCGAGGTCATCTGGCTGCTGGGCCAGGCCACCGACGCCGACGGCGCGCGCGCGCTCATCGCCCGCATGCGGCGTGCGGACCCGGAGGCGCTGCTCGACGCGGTGCGCCGCTCGTGGGACGAAATTCTCGGGACGGTGCAGGTTCGCACGCCGGACCGGTCGATGGACCTGATGCTCAATCGGTGGCTGCTCTACCAGTCCCTCGCCTGTCGGATCTGGGCGCGCTCCGCCTTCTACCAATCGGGAGGTGCCTACGGTTTCCGCGACCAGCTCCAGGACGTCATGGCGCTCACCGTTCCGCGCCGCGAGATCGCCCGCGAGCACCTCATCCGCGCGGCGGCGCGGCAGTTTCGGGAGGGCGACGTCCAGCACTGGTGGCACCCGCCGTCCGGCAAGGGAGTCCGCACGCGGATCTCCGACGACCTGTTGTGGCTCCCCTACGCCGTGCACCACTACCTGCAGGTGACGGGGGACGCCGCGGTCCTGGACGAGCAGGTTCCGTTCGTCGAGGGCAAGCTGCTCGAGCCGGATCAGGACGAGGCCTACTTCGAGCCCACGGTGTCCGCCGAAACGGCGACGCTCTTCGAGCACTGCGCCCGGGCGCTCGACGCCCGCCTGGCGGTCGGTCGCCACGGGCTGCCGCTCATGGGCACCGGAGACTGGAACGACGGGATGAACCGCGTGGGGCGCGGCGGAGAGGGCGAGAGCGTCTGGATGGGCTGGTTCCTCCACACGAACCTCTGGGAGTTCGCGGCCCTCGCCGAGGCGCGCGGCGAGCGGGATCGCGCCCTGCGGTGGCGCGAGCACGTGGATCGGCTGAAGGTGGCGCTGGAGTCGCAGGCCTGGGACGGCGACTGGTACCGCAGGGCGTACTTCGATGACGGGACGCCGCTCGGCTCCGCGAGCAACGCGGAGTGCCGGATCGATTCGATCGCGCAATCGTGGGGTGTCATCGCCGGCGCGGCCGACCCCGATCGCCGCCAGCGCGCCATGGCGGCCGTCGAGGAGTACCTCGTCCGCCGGGGCGACGGGCTCGTCCTCCTGTTCACGCCGCCCTTCGACCGGGGAGCCGTGGAACCCGGGTACATCAAGGGATACCTCCCCGGCGTGCGGGAGAACGGCGGGCAGTACACGCACGCCGCCATCTGGTCCATCATCGCGTTCGCCGCCCTCGGGGATGGCGACAAGGCCGGCGAGCTCTTCGCGATCCTGAACCCGGTCAACCACGCGAGCACGCGCTCCGGTCTCTACCGCTACAAGGTCGAGCCCTACGTCGCCGCGGCGGACGTCTACGCCGAGCTGCCGCACGTCGGTCGCGGCGGATGGACTTGGTACACGGGCTCCTCCGGCTGGATGTATCGCGCGGGAATGGAGTGGATCCTCGGTTTCCGTCTCCGCGGAACCCGGCTGCACGTCGATCCCTGCATCCCGAGATCCTGGCGGGGCTTCGAGGTCACGTTCCGCTATCACTCGGCGAGCTACTCCATCCGCGTCGAGAATCCCTTCGGCGTCGCCTCCGGCGTATCCGGCGCGACGCTCGACGGCGCCGCGGCACCGATAGAGCAAGGCGGAATCGTTCTCGCCGACGACGGCCGCTCGCACGAGCTCGTGATCCGGTTGGGAGCCGCCGCCCCCTCACCGCCTTGAACGCCCGCCAGGTCGGCTCGCGGATACACTCACCGCCTCGCATGAGGAGAACCGCGTACGCCGCGTTCCTGGTTGGCGTAACCGCCGCGCTCCTCGCCGCGGCATCCTTCCTTCCCGGGTCGCCGCCGGCCGGCGGGGCGCTCTCCCCGCCGTCGACCGGAGGGCTGGTGGCCCTCGACGCGCTCCTCGCGAAGCTCGCGACCCACCGCCGCCTCCTGGTTATCGGCGCCCATCCGGACGACGAGAACACCGCGCTCCTGACGCTCGTGTCGCGCCACATGGGGGGGGAGGCCGCCTACCTGTCCCTGTCCCGCGGGGAGGGCGGGCAGAACCTCATCGGTGAGGAGCTCGGCATCGGCCTCGGCCTGATCCGTTCGCAGGAGCTCGCCGCGGCCCGGCAGCTCGACGGCGGGCGCCAGTTCTTCACGCGCGCGTACGATTTCGGCTTCACGCGGTCTCTGGACGAGACGCTGAAGAAGTGGCCGCGGGAGGTCCTGCTCGAGGACGCGGTGCGCGTCGTGCGCCGCTTCCGGCCTCAGGTGATCTACAGCATCTTCACGGGCACCGCGCGCGACGGCCACGGACAGCACCAGGCGGCCGGGATGGTGGCGGCGGACGCCTTCCGCCTCGCGGGCGACCCCGCCTTCCTTCCGGCGCTCGCCGGAGAGGGCCTCGCCCCGTGGCAGCCCGCGTCGCTCTATACATCCGACTGGTTCGAGGAGGAGGGACATCCGAAGCTCACCCTCCCGACGGGGGACGTGGATCCCGTGACGGGCCGGTCGTATCACCAGATCGCGATGGCGAGCCGGAGTCTCCATCGGTCGCAGGACATGGGGAGGCTGCAGGAGGCCGGCCCGAATCAGACCGGCGCTGTGTGGGTCGCGGGGGCCGGAGGAAAGGGAGAGGGCGACCTCTTCGCGGGAGCGGACACACGACTTCGCGGCATCGCCGCGGAGCTGCCACCCCCGGCGCGCGGAACTGCCGAGGCCCACCTCGACCGCGCCGAAGGCCTCGCGAGAGTCGCCCGGCGCTCGCTCTCGCCCACCCGGCTGGAGGAGGGCGTCGGAACGCTCGCGACGCTCCTTGCCGCATTGCGAACCGCCCGGACGGGCTTTCCGGAGGGCGCCCCGTCGCTGCCGCTTCTGGACGAGAAGATCGCCGTCGCGGAACAGGCGGTCGCGGCCGCCGCCGGTGTTTCGTTCGACGCGACCGCGTCGCAGGAGACCGCCGCGCCGGGTGATTCCCTGGAGGTGGCCTTGCGCGTCTGGAACGCGGGGCACCGGGGAATCCGTGTCGAGGGGGTGGCGGTCTCGAGCTTCGAGGGATGGACGTCGGGCGGCGACGCGGACGGCGGGGAGGTCGCGCCCGGAGCTCTGCGCGAATGGAAGCGGACGGCCTCGCCCCCCCGCGACGCGCCTGCGACGGTGCCCTACTTCCTCCGCGAGCCCCTCGCCGACGCGCTCTACGACTGGAGCTCCGTTCCCGCGGCCGTGCGCGGCGAGCCGTTCCAGCCGGGTCCTCTGACGGCGCACGCGCGCGTGCGGATCGGCGACACGGTCGTGGCGCTCTCGCGGGAGGTGGCCTTCCGGTTTCGGGATCAGGCGCTCGGCGAGGTCCGCCGGCCGTTGCGGACCGTGCCTCCCGTCGAGGTCTTCGTCGAGCCGCGCCTGCTCGTCTGGGCCACCGGCGAGGGCAGCCGCACCCTGGAGGTCTCGGTCAGCTCGGAGACGACCCGGCCGGTCGCCGGGCAGGTGGAGATCGCGGCCCCGTCCGGGTGGTCCGTCTCGGGCCTCTCCCCCTTCCGGCTGGAGAAGGCCGGCGGGCGCCGCACCTTCGTCGTGACGCTGACCGCCCCCACGAAACTACGGCCCGGCCGCTTCGCCGTCGGCGCCGCGGCACGGACGGACTCCGGTGAACGTCATGCCCTCGGCATCCGTCTCATCGACTATCCGCACATCCCGCGGACGCCCTGGCCGGCGCCGGCAACCGCCGTGGTGAGCGCCGGCGACATCCGCCTCCCCGCTCTGCGCCGCGTCGGATATGTCCGCGGCGCGTCTGACCGCGTCCCCGAGGCGCTCGAAGGCGTCGGGGTGCCCCTCGTGATGCTCGGGGCGCGCGATCTCGAGACGAGCGGCCTGATGCGGTTCGATGCGATCGTCATCGGCAGCCGCGCGTACGAAACGGACCCCGCGCTCGCGCGGTCGAACGGGCGGCTGCTGGACTACGCGCGCGGCGGAGGGCTCCTCATCGTCCAGTATCAGCAGTACCCCTTCCTCGAGGGCGGCTTCGCGCCGTTCCCCCTGGAGATCGCGCGCCCCCACGACCGCATCACGGACGAGACCGCACCCGTCAGGCCCCTCGAGCCCGCGCATCCCGTTTTCACGCGCCCGAACCGGATCGGCGCCGAGGACTGGGCGGGGTGGGTGCAGGAGCGGGGGCTCTATTTCCCGCGCACGTGGGACCCCGCGTACACGCCTCTCCTCGCAATCGCCGACCCCGGGCTCCCGGAGCAGCGGGGCGGGCTCCTCGTCGCGAGGCTCGGCAAGGGGCACTACGTGTACACGGGCCTCGCGTTCTTCCGGCAGCTTCCCGGTGGGGTGCCGGGCGCCTACCGCCTCTTCCTGAACCTCCTCGGGTGGAGGGCCGTTGCGCGCTAGGTTCGCCGCGGCCCTGACCCTCGTCGCGGCCGCGGCCGTCGCGGCAGGCGCCGGCTGCCGCAAGGACCCCCGGACTCCACTGCTCATCTACTCACCGCACGGCCGGGACCTCCTGACGCTCGTGGAGCGAACCTACGAGCGCCTCCATCCCGAGGTCGACGTGCGCTGGCTGGACATGGGATCGCAGGAGGTCTACGACCGCCTGCGCGCCGAGAAGGCGAACCCGCAGGCTGATGTCTGGTACGGAGGGCCCGCGGAGATCTTCGGCCGCGGCGCCCGCGACGAACTGCTCGCCCCGTACCGCCCTCGCTGGGCCGACGCCGTGCCGCCCGAGAGCCGTCATGCACGCGACCTCTCGTTCGGCCTCTACCGCACCCCCGCGATGATCGTCTACAACTCCGCCGCGGTCCCCGCCGCCGAGGCGCCGCGGGAGTGGGACGACGTGCTCCTCCCCCGGTGGAAGGGCAAAGTGCTCATCCGCGACCCGCTCGCCTCCGGGACGATGCGCGCGATCTTCGGGATGGTGCTCGCCCGGTCCGTCACGGAGACCGGAAGCCCCGCGCGTGGCTTCGAGTGGCTGCGCCGCCTCGACGCGCAGACGAAGGAGTACGTCGTGAACGGGACGCTCCTCATGGAGAAGATCGTCCGGCGGGAGGGGCTCGTGACGCTGTGGGACCTCCCCGACGTCCTCCTGGAGCGCGCAGGCGGCGCTCCCCTCGCGTTCGCCTTTCCGCCGAGCGGATCGCCGGTGATCGACGACGCCGTGGCCCTCGTGCGCGGCGGACCGCACCCCGATGCGGCGCGCGCGCTGATCGACTGGCTCGGGAGCGCGGACGCGCAGCGCCTCGCCGCCGAGTCCGCCTATCGCCTCCCCGCCCGGACGGACCTGGCGGCCGCCGGCCTGCCCGCGTGGGTCCGCGAGGTATCGCGCGACCTCGTCCCGGCCCGCGTCGACTGGCGCATCGCGCAGGAGATGGGCCCCCGGTGGATGTTCACCTGGGACCGCGAGATCCGGGGGACCGGCGGGCGTCCGTGAGCGCGCCGGGCGGCGGCGGGTTCCTCGTCCTCCAGGACCTCGGAAAGAGCTTCGGCGGCGCCCCGGTCCTTCGAAAGTTCTCCCTCTCCGTCTCGGAGGCGGAGATCGTCGCCCTCCTCGGCCCGTCCGGCAGCGGCAAGACCACCGCGCTGCGGCTCGTCGCCGGCTTCGAGACACCGGACGAGGGCCGCGTCTTCGTCGCCGGCGAGGACCTGACCCCGCTGCCCCCGGAGCGGCGCCGCGTCGGCATGGTCTTCCAGCACTACGCCCTCTTCCCCCACATGACGGCCGGCGAGAACGTGGGGTTCGGCCTCCATCCGCGGACCGTGCCGGCCCCCGAGCGTCGGCAGCGGGTCGCCGAGGCGCTCGCGGCCGTCGACCTCGCGGGCTTCGAGGATCGGAAGGTGACCGCGCTTTCCGGCGGTCAGCAGCAACGCGTCGCGCTCGCCCGCGCGATGGCGCCGCGCCCGAAGGTGTTGCTCCTGGACGAGCCGCTGTCGAACCTCGACCCCTCGCTGCGGGAGAAGACGCGCCGGGAACTGCGCGGCGCGATCCAGCGCGCAGGCATCACGACGCTCTTCGTCACGCACGAGCAGGAAGAGGCGTTTGATCTCGGAGACCGCGTTGCCGTCCTGCACCGCGGGGAGCTCGAGCAGGTCGCGGCTCCCGAGGAGCTCTACGAGGCTCCCCGCACGCTCTTCGTGGCCACGTTCGTGGGGCGCGCGAGCGTGCTTCCAGGCATTTGGAGCCCCGGCGACGGCGGCGGCGGCCGCGTCCGGCTCGAGGAAGGCCCGGAGTGGCCCGCCATCGCCCCGGACCCGCTGCGCGCCGGAAGCCGCGTCGAAGCGGCCTTCCGCCCGGAGTCCTTCGCCGTCGCCGTCGCCCCGCGGGACGAGTTCCTCCCGGCACGGGTCGCCGCGCGCCGCTACGCGGGGAGCACCGCCTACCTGACGCTGGCGCTCCCGTCGGGCCGCGAGGTCGAGGCGGTCGCGCCCCCCGGGGGGATGCGCACGGGCGACGCGGTGTTCGTCGGACTCTTTCCCGAGGGACCCGCGCCCCGCGCGTACCCGGCGGGGCCGCCGTGAGGAGGGCGGAGCCCTGGCGCGGGCTGCCGCTCACGCTGCTCCTCCTCTGGCTCGTCTGCTATCCGCTCCTCCTCACGTTCACGGAGGCGCTCGGTACGCCGCCGACGCTGCGGCACTTCGGCGAGCTCCTCCGCCGGCGCGACGAGTGGCTCGCCCTGTGGAACAGCGTCTGGATCTCCGCGGCCACCGTCGCGATCTCCGCCGCCGTCGGCGTCCCCCTCGCCTTCCTCTTTCAACGCCTCGAGTTCCCCGGCCGGCGCCTCCTGGGCGCGCTCGTCGCCCTGCCCGTCGTGCTCCCGCCGCTCGTCGGCGTCGTAGCGTTTCTCTTCCTCTACGGGGAGAGCGGCTTCCTCGCGCGCGCCGTGCAGGCGGCGACGGGGAGCGCGGAGCCGCCGTGGCGCCTCGCCGGCCCGGGAGCGATCCTGCTCGTGCACGGCTACTCCATGTACGTCTACTTCTACCTCTTCACGCGCGCCGGGCTCGCGCGCCTCGACGCGGCCTACCTCGAGGCGGCGAAGGGCCTCGGTGCCCGCGGCTTCCGGACGACGACGCGCGTCGCTCTGCCGCTGCTCTCCCCGGCGCTCACCGGCGCCGCCCTCCTGACCTTCATGACGTCGCTCGCGTCTTTCTCCGCGCCCTACATCTTCGGCGGGAACTTTCGCGTCATGACGACCCGCATCGTCGCCTCGCGTCTGAACGGGGACGTCGAGCTCGCGATGGTGGAGAGCCTCGCGCTCGCGGCCGCGGCCCTCGCCGGCCTCGCCCTCATGCAGCGCACCGGCGCGTCGCGCGACGTCGCCGGCGCCGTGCGCGGCATCGCTCCCGGCCGCAAGGCGATCGGTCGCTCGGGCCCCCTCGTGACCGCGGCCGCGGCGGTCCTCGTCCTCTTCCTGCTCCTGCCGCACGCGACGCTGCTCCTGATCTCTTTCGTCCCGCGCGGCACGTGGAGGGCCGAGGCGCTCCCCCCGGTGCTCGCCCTGTCGAACTACGTCGCGCTTTTCTCCGAGCCGGAGCGCCTGCGCCCGATCGCCAACTCCCTCTGGATGGCGGCCGCAGCGACTGCGGCGGCCCTCGCGCTCGGCTTCGCCGCGGCGTGGGTCTCGATCGCTCGGCGTTCGCGCTGGCGCGCCTGGCTCGAGACGCTCATCGCCATACCGTGGGCGCTTCCGGGGACGGTATTCGCGGTCGCGCTCGCCGCCGCCTTCAGCCGCAACGCCCCCTGGGCGGGACGGTTCCTGCTCGTGGGGACGCCCTTGCTGCTGCCGCTCGCCTATCTCGTGCGCAACCTCCCGCTCACGGGGCGGGCCGCGTTCGCCGGAATGCGGCAGCTCGATCCGTCACTGGAGGAGGCCGCGGCGGCGCTCGGGGCCTCCCCGGCGCGCCGCCTGTGGCGGGTGACGGTCCCGCTCCTGCGCCCGGCGCTCGCCGCCGGTGTCTCCCTCGCCTTCATCACCGCGCTCGGAGACTTCGTCGTGTCGATCCTGCTCTACACGTACGAGACGCGCCCGATCTCGATCGAGATCCTCTCCTCGCTGCGGCTGCAGGAAACGGGGATCGCCGCCGCGTACGGCGTGCTCCTCGCGGCGCTCTCGGGGGCCGTGTTCTTCCTCTGGGGCGGGTCCGCCGAGCTGGGCCGCGCGGAAGCATCTCCGCCGCCCGGATAGCCGTCGCGTTCGTCGGCTCCGCTGGCTCGTCTTCCCCTCGCTGCGCATTGCCTCCCGCGGCGCAAGCCTTCTCCGCTCGGTTACTTCGCGGAGACTTCTCGCGCCGCGAAACGGAGCGAGCCGGCGGGCGGCCGGTTGAGCGGTCCGGGCGTGCGCGCCGGCCGCGGGGGGAGCGCGATGGCGCGAGGCGGCGTCGCCGTCGGCGCGACGGGGTTCGCGTTCACGGCGCGCAGCAGCCGCCCGTCCTCCGTCCCGATGTAGAGCTCGCCGGCCGCGTCTTGCCCGAACGTCGTGAGCAGCCGCACGACCGGAGTCACGGGCTGGCTCCCCGCCCACATGCGGCCGGTGCAGTAATCGCCATAGACGTAGAAGCCCGCGAGGTCCGGGATCGCCGCGCCACGGTAGACGTACCCTCCCGTGATCGAGCACTCCCCCGTCGTGTGGCGGTACTCGAAGACGGGCGCCGTGAAGTCGGGCGACTCGCAGGGCGGCAGGGTCACCAGGCATCCCGACCGGTTGTTCGTGCAGTGCGTCCCCTCGAGCAGCTTCCAGCCATAGTTCTGGCCGCCACCGCTCGCGCGAGGCTGGAAGTTGACCTCCTCGCGCTGTCCCTGACCCACGTCGCCGATCCAGAGGTCGCCCGTGAGCCGGTCGAACGAGAAGCGCCACGGATTGCGGAGTCCCTTGGCCCAGACCTCGTCGGGCGGATCGCCGGCCCCGACGAACGGGTTGTCCGGGGGGATACCGTAGTGCGGGGGCACGTCGACGTTCTGGTTCACGTCGATCCGGAGCATCTTCCCGAGCAGGGAGTCGTCACGCTGCGCGAGGCACGAGGGGTCGTTCGCCGAGCCGCCGTCGCCCATGCCGATGTAGAGGTAGCCGTCCGGGCCGAACTGGAGCTGCCCTCCGTTGTGGTTCGCGAAGGGCTGGGGGATCGTGCGCAGCACCCGCCCGCTCGCGGGCTCCGCGCGGTCGGGATCCGTCGGCGAGACGCGAAAGCGCTGGATGACGGTGTCGCCGACGCGGTCCGTGTAATTCACGAAGAAGAACCCGTTCGCCGCATAGGACGGGTGGAGCGCGACGGACAGCAGCCCCCGCTCCCCGCAGCAGGAGACCGCCGTGGCGATGTCGAGGAACGGCACCGGACGGACCTGGCCGGCCTCGTAGATTACGATGCGGCCCGTCTGCAGCGTCAGGAAGAGCCGGGGGCCGCTCGCATGCACGATCGAGGTGATCGAGGTGAGGTTCGTGGCGAGCGTCTGGAGCGCGAAGTCCGGGACGGCGTTGCGCGACCGGGCCCGGGCGGGGCGCGAATCAGCCGGCCGCGAGGCGGCCGCTCTCGGGGTCTCCGCCAGGAGCCATGCGGCGGCGCCCACCGCGGCGGCCACGCAGAATGACGGCACCGCGATTCGCGCCCATCGAATCATCGACCTCTCTACACGCGAAGGGTGCGCCGAATTCCCGGCGGCCTCGGGGGCGGAGCCTCAGGGGGCGCGCAGGGCGTAGGCGCGAACGGGAAAGCTCCCTGCGCCGCGGAAGGGCGCGGGCGCGCAGTGGAACCGGACCCTCTGGCCGAGGATCAGCTCGAGGTTGCACAGGTGCTCGACGATCGGAATCCCGGCCTGAAGGAGGAGCGTGTGCGCCGGCCGCGTCCCGTCCCGTGTGTCGTCGATGTTCAGCGAGTCGATCCCCACCAGCAGAGCCCCCGCGTCGCGGAGAAGCTCGACGGCTCCCCGGTCGAGGTAGGGGTGCCCCTCGCCGTACGTGTCGGTGCGCCAGTGCGCCGACCAGCCCGTGCACACGAGCACCGCGCGGCCTGAAGCCTCGACGCCCGCGAAGACCTCCCGGCCGATCGCGCGCCCGGCGCGCCGGGCGTCCACGACGACGGCGTCGAGATCCACGAGGCGCTCGAGCGGCAGCGCGGCCACGTCCGCGCCCTCCGCGAAGCGGTGGAACGGCGCGTCCACGTACGTCCCCGTGTTCGTGACCATGTCGATCCGCCCGATCTGGAAGGTCGTCCCGTCGGCGTAGCGGCCGCGCGACCCCTGGCGGCTCAGGTGGTCCGAGACCGTCGGGCCGGGAAGGCCCGGGTACGTCACCATCCCCGCCTCGATGGGATGGCTCAGGTCGATCGGAGAGTCCCGCGGCGTCAAGCTGCTCCGCCCGTCCCGAGGACGCGCTCCATGGCGATCGCGGTCGCGGGACACGCGCCCGCGAACTCGGCCGACCGCCGCACGGAGGGGGGCACCTCGCTCCGGAAGATCACGCGGAAGCCGAGCCTGGGGAAGAACCCCGCCGCGGTCTCCGTCAGGAGGTAGACGCGCGTGGCGCCGCGCGCCGCGGCCAGGTCGAGCGCCCGCGCGGCGAGACGCAGGCCGAGCCCGCGGCCTCGGAGCGCCTTCGCGACGGCGACGGAGCGCAGGAGCGCCTCACGGCCATAGATCTCGAGCACTGCGCTGCCGACGACGCGCCCCCCCGCCCGCACGACGAGGGCGGCATCGAGGTGGTCGGCCACTCCGGCGAGGGGCAAACCGTTCTCCTCGAGCAGCGCCGTCAGGGCACCGGCCTCCTCGGGGCGCAGCGGCCCGATCTCCGCGCCGTCCTCGGCGCCGTTGCCGACGTCGATGCGCCCGTCGGCGCGGAGCTCGGCGCGGAGGAGCTCCTTCGCCTCGGCGCTCCCCGAGAGGCGGAGCGTCGCGCGGCGCGAAGAGCCCTCGAGGATGAGCTCGAACCGAAAGAACGGGCAGCACACCCGCTCGAGCGCGATCCACTCGGCGGCGCCGACGAGGACCGCCGCGTCGGCGGGCAGGTGGAGCGCGAAGCCGTCCGGAAGCTCCTCGACGCGCAGGATCGCCGACTCGAGCGCCGCGCGCAGGTCCGCATGGCGCGCCCGCTCCGATGTCGTCAGCGCGTCGAGCCGGCAGGCCACGGCGGGAAGGCCGCTCACGCCGCCCCGCCGCGCCGGCCCCGGTAGAGCCGTTTGACGATCTGGATCTGGCCCGCGTGGTACAGGTCGTGCGCCGCGATGCCGTAGATCAGGCGCGCGTTCTCGTGCCGGCTGCCCGCGGAGCGCTCCGGCAGGCGCGCGGCTGGAAAGGATCGGACCGCTTCGCGCAAAAGCCGGTGTTGGTCCGCCAACAGGCGGAGGTCTGATCGCCAGGCTTTTTCGTTCCCGTCCCCGGCGGCCGGCCGCACGATCCAGTTGCTGCCCCCCGCGGGGAACGATCCCCGGCCGCTCCCCGTGAGGCGCCGCAGGACCGCGTACTTCCAGTACGCCGCGTGGAGCGCGAGCTCCCATATGTTGTGTCGCCCGGGAGCGGGCCGCCACGCGGCTGCCGCAGGGGTCACGCCGCGCAGCGAGCCGCGAAGGTTCGGGCCGTGCCAGGCGGCTTTCTCGTACGCCTCGTCGAGAATCCGCAGGAGCAGGGCGATTTCGCCGGAAGCGCTCGCCCCGCTGCCGCGCTCATTTTCCGCGCGCCTGGCCGCCGCCTTCATGCGGCTTCCTGGTCCGCCTGCGCGGGCCGCGCGCTCTCGCCGCCGGTCTGAATGATGAGCGCCACCGCGCCGACGATGATGGCCGCGGCGATCCCCATGCGCGCAGTCAGCGCCTCGCCCGCGAACGCCCAGCCGAGGAGGACCGCGACCACCGGGTTCACGTACGCGTACGTCGCGGCGCGCGCGGGAGTCGCAACGCGCAGGATCCACAGGTACGCGGTGAACCCCACGAGCGACCCGAAGGAGAAGAGGTAGAAGAGCGCCACGAGCGACCGGGCGGAGATCGCCGCGACGTCGAGTGCGAACGGCTCGCCGCGGAGGACGCTCACGACGAGGAGGAGCGCGCCGCCGCCGAGCAGCGTGGCGGCCGTGGCCATCGCCGGCGACCGGGGCATCGCGGCGCTTCGCGAAAGGAGCGAGCCGACGGCCCAGGAGAAGGCGCCCGCGACGAGCACGAGCGCGGCGGCGACGTCCACGCGGCCGCCGCCCAGGATCGAGCCCGGTCCGATCAGAACGGCGACCCCCGCGAGGCCGAGCACGAGCCCGAAGAAGACGCTCCGCGTCGGCCGCTCGCGGCGGCGGAAACCATCGAGCAGGACGAAGAGCATCGGCTCGATGGCGACGAGCAGCGCCGCGACACCGGACGGCACGTACTGCTGCGCCCAGACGACCGCGCCGTTCCCGCCGAGGAAGAGAAGCCCGCCCACGAGGAGGGAGGAGCGCCACGCGCGCGGGGAGGGCGCCGGGCTCCCACGCCACCGCGACCAGGCGTAGAGGACCGCACCGGCCGCCAGGAAGCGCACGGCCGCCATGAGGAATGGCGGAAGGGTCTCGAGGGCGAAGCGGATGCCGAGATACGTCGATCCCCAGATGACGTAGACCGCGGCGAACGCCGCGTACACCTTGGCCCGCGACGGGGGGGGCCCGTGATCAGGCATGCGCGGCCTCTCGCTCCGTATCGGCGTCCGCGGGGAGGGGGATGGCTGCCGTCTCCTTGACGGTGTCGAGGACGATCGTCGTTCGGGTGGAGGTGATCGTATCGATCCGGTTGATGCGCTCCCGCAGCAGGCGCCCCAGCGCATCCGTGTCCTCCGCCCGGACCTTCACGAGGAAGCAGTCTTCGCCGGCGACGTGGTGCACTTCCATGACGCCGGGGATGGCAGCGAGCTGCTCCGCGGTCTCCACCCCTCCGCCTCGTTCGTCCGACCGCACGAAGATGAAACACAGCAAGCCGAGGCCGAGGTTGCGAGGGTTCGCGCGGATCGTGTAGCCCTCGATCGTCCCGCGCTCCTCGAGTTTGCGGATGCGTTCGAAGACGGCGGACGGGGCGAGCCCGATCTGCCGCGCGATCTCGGCGTTTGACGTCCGCCCGTTATCCTGAAGAATCTTCAGTATTCTGGAGTCAATTGAGTCGATCATTCTGAGGAAATACTACTGGGACGACGATTCCGTTTCAAGGTCCACTGGTCGCCGCTATCTTCAACGGCTCGAAAGCTTGCGCGACGGAGCAGTCCAGCCGATCAGGGCCCCCATGTGAAGCGGATGGGGCCGAGACGCCGCACACGGCCCGACGG
>Ga0136614_10000106_pt1 | contig 31980 bp, 28 predicted proteins | sample AntDrymUQ2792106_2_FD_106643 | JGI IMG/M metagenome (GOLD analysis project Ga0136614, IMG submission 106643) | Polar desert sand microbial communities from Dry Valleys, Antarctica - metaG UQ279 (21.06) | ecosystem: Environmental > Terrestrial > Soil > Desert | place: Antarctica: Dry Valley... | reverse complement strand
TCGCCCGCCAAGCTCGCCTGCGGCGAGCTAACAATCGCGCGCGACACTCGCCAGTTGAATGATCGCGCAACCATTATTCGCGCCTTCGCGCTCAGGGCGGACGAGACGTCCGCGCTCCCAGCAGAGAGCGCGTTCTTACTTTCACCTCTACAGTTTTTAATCGAGCGCGCGCAGGCGCGGGCTGCGAATGGCGATGAAGGCGACGAAGAGTGTCGAGATGAGGCCGCCGATAGCGAGCGTGCGGGGCGCACCGAGCTGTTCGGCGGCGAGGCCGGCGAGGAAGTTGCCGATGGGAAATGCGCCGATGAACGATAGAATGAACATGCTCATCACGCGCCCGCGCATCTCGTCGGTGACGAGCCGTTGCAAGAGCATGTTAATGACGGCCACCGAACAGACAATTGAGAAGCCAATGGCGAAGAGGAAAAACAACGCGAGGAACAAATTCGTCGAAAGCGAAAAGCCAATGAGCGCCACGCCGAACGCCATCGAGCCGCCGAGAACGAACCAGCCTTTGCGCTTCGGATCGCCGAGGAACGCCAGCAACAACGCCGCGCAGAATGATCCCGCGCCCGCCGTCCCCATCAAAACGGAGAGGCCGCGCTCGCTCATCTGAAACACATCGCGCGCGAAGACCGGCATCATCGTCAGATACGGCGCACCGAAGAGGCTGGTCACGCCGGAAATCAACAGCAGCATGAAGACACGCGGACGCTTCAACACGTAACGAAAGCCGTCCGTCAAATCGCGCCACAGCGCGCCCCGCTCCCGGAGCGAGTGCGCGCCTTCGCGCCGACCGGCGGGGATGCGAACCAATGCGAGCGCGATGACGATGGCAATGTAAGAAAGTCCATTTGCGAGGAAACATCCGGCAACACCGAGCGTCACGAAAGCGACGCCCGCCAGCAAGGGACCAAGCACGCGCGAGAGTTGAAACTGCGTCGAGTTCAAAGCAATGGCGTTCGACAAATCCTCGCGCCCGACCAGATCGATCATGATCGCCTGATACGACGGAGCCGCCAGCGAGAAGCAGCAACCCGTCACGAACGACGCCGCCAAGATAATCCACCGATCCACCACGCCGGTATAAATCGCCGACGCCAGCAAGAGCGCCGTCAGCCCCGCGCCGAACTGCGTGACGAGCAGCAACCGCTTCCGATCCAACAAGTCCGCGAAGACGCCGCCCAAGAGCGTCAAGACGAGTCCCGGCACAGTCGCCGCGAAACCATCGAGGCCGAGCCAGAAGGCAGAGTCGGTCAAGTTCAGCATCAACCACCCTTGGGCCACCGTCTGCATCCACGTCCCGACGTTCGACAAAAACGCGCCCGCCCAGAACAGACGAAAGTTGCGGTGCGCCAGCGCACGAAACATCTCGCCCGCGCGCCCGCGCGCCACCGCCTCCTGCGTCGTGTCCGGCGTCAAGCTCTGATGGATATTCGCCGCCATGCCTTCAACTTGATAACACTGCGTCCCGTTTGTTTCAAATGTACAAGAGTCTTCACAGTGTTTGACGCTTTCTCAGAAAGAAAAAAATCCACGAGGCCGCACGAAAAGACACGAACAACATCCAATCTTTTTCGTGTTCTGTCGTGTGATTTCGTGGATCATCCTCGCTTCGATTGTCGCGCATTTTGCCGCGCGCGTGGCCTTCGTGTTTTAATCGGCATCTCGCAGAGTTGAGACATCGACAACGCAACTTTTTGCTAATCATGTGAGGAGACAAGATGAAACGAAAGCGGGTCCTCGTCAGGTTCTTATTATCGCAGACAATTTTGCTCGCGCTGTTCGCGGGCGGCGCGACTCAAACTCAAGCGCAGGCGCAACCGCAAACGGAGAATAAGCCCATGCCCACAACGGAGAGCAAACCCGCGACTCCGGCGGCTAAACCGGCGGACGTGGTGAGCATCGATGCGATCCTCGCCGCCGTCTATGACACCATCTCCGGCCCGGCGGGACAGCCGCGCGATTGGGATCGCTTCCGCTCGCTGTTCGTTCCCGGCGCACGTTTGATCCCGACCGTTAAACGACCGGACGGCGAATTTGTTTCTCGCGTCCTTGACGTGGAGACGTTCATCCGCTCCGCGACCGAGAACACCAAAAAACAAGGCTTCTACGAAAAGGCCATCGCCAACCGCATCGAACAATTCGCCAACATCGCGCACGTCTTCAGCACCTACGAAGCGCGCCACAATGCGACGGACGCCAAGCCCTTCATTCGCGGCATTAACAGCATTCAACTGATGAACGACGGCCAACGCTGGTGGGTCGTCACCATCTTCTGGCAGGCCGAAGACGCGGCCAACTTGATCCCGCAGAAGTATCTGAAGGACTGACGATGGACGATAGACAGAACCGGCTGTGTCTTGTTCATCGACCATCGTCTATCGTCCATCGTCAATGGTCTATCGTCCGTCGTCGCTTCTCCGCCAAGTCGAGAGCGGTGCGCCCGTGCTGCCGCGCCGTGCCGCGATGATTTCGGCGAGAATCGAGAGCGCGACTTCTTCCGGCGTGACCGCCGCGATGTCTAAACCGATGGGCGCGCGCACTTCGCGCAAGCGCGACTCTTCAACACCCGTCTCTCGCAAACGCTCAAGCACGATGTTCGTCCGTCGCCGGCTGCCGATCATCCCGACATAATCTGGCTTTGCTTCCAACACCGCGCGCAGACACTCTTCATCCTCATTATGTCCGCGCGTCACGACGGCGACTGCGACACCGCGCCCCGTGCCGACGGACGCACGCACCGCCTTCGTCCATCCTTCGCGCGCAGCAATAAGTTCGATCTCTGCATCAAGAAAACGCCCGCGCGCGACGAAATCCGGGCGGTCGTCAATGAGCGTGACACGATAACCGAGGAGCCGCGACAAACTCGCCAGAGCCGCGCCGACATGCCCCGCCCCACAGACGACGATGTGCGGACCCGGCTCGACGCGCTCGAACAACAAACGCACGCCGCGCCACTCCGCGAGAGCCGGCGCGAAATCTTCGACTCTGAATGTTTGGGCTTCGGAGTGTGCAGCCAGAAACTTGACGGCTTGATCAGCGACGCTTTCATCCAACGCCGCATCGCCGAAACTGCCGACGCTCGCGCCGGAAGATTCGACCAGAAATTTCGCGCCGACACTTTGAGCGGCATCAAGCGGCGCTTCGATGAGAGTGACGAGGACAGCGACCGCGCCTTCCTGCAAGACGCGCGAGATCGCTTGGGTAATGGAATGTGAATTGGCGGGCGGCTTCCCCGTGTCGTTCATCTTCAGGGAGTGCGTTTCGTCGCGGCCTGCGGTGTTGCCGATTTAACGAGGCCGACCGCGCTCGCCGCCCGGCGCAACAACCACAGGGGACCAATCAGCAAATAGACCGGGTTATGAAAGAACGCCGGCTGATTGCCTTCAATCGCGTGGCCGATGAACTGTAATATCCAACCGATGACGAACAGCGCCAACGCCCAACGCCAATTGACGAACACCAACGGCAGCGAGATCACGATCATCGGAATCCCAAAATTATGCATCAGCCGGTTTAACGGGTGCTGATGTTTCGCTTTGTACTCTTCCATGAACGACGGCATAGACACCTCCAGTCTTCAGTATTCTATCCACACCTCTGATTTATGTTGAGTGCATCTTACATCATCTGTTCCGTTTTATAGAATTGTGTCTGCGGCACATGAGATCAGCATTACCTAGCTCCGTCTTCCCACCCTTGCTCCAAGGTATTTTGTGATCGATGGTGAAGTTGTCCCAAGTCAGCGGTGTCTTGCACTCAACGCACTTCGGGGCTGCTGTCATGTTCCACAGAATGCGGCGCTGCTCTGGGCTGAACAACCGTGCCGAGTCTTTCCTCAGAAAGAGAGATTCCAACAAGCCGCGAAGTATCTGCTCTCTCTTACGACGCTGGCTGATCTCATCTGTTCCTTCGAGTACTGTCAATAAGTAGTCGCGGTAAAATTCCTGTCCGGGCTGGACTCCTTCAACGTCATCACGTAAGCGGCGAACCTGATCAACGCCCGTCGAGAAAGTTGCGAGAATATCTTGCGCTAGACGGTTGCGCTGACGGTCAATCAAGACCAAGCCCTCACGCTCGAACTTTTGAAACAGCACGGCGAGGCTGTAGAAGTCGGAAATTTTATTGAACCGCGTGTGGCGCAATTCGGGGAATACTTGCTTGAGCCGGTTGAGGCCGGTATGGGTGATTTGCCTCGCTTTTGTCAACTCCCGCCCGCGAATCGCATCAGCATTCATCACCTTATCCAGTGCAGCTTTTTTGTTGGTCACGTCCTGAGTGTGTGCGGCGACCATCAACTCGCACGTGAGTTCGACATGTTTCCTGCGCGACGCTTGAGCCGCACTGACAATGCCATTCTCGCGAAGGTAGTTTTCAAACCTCTTCGCCAGCCGCGCGGCTTCCTTCAGAAAATCACTGCGGTAGTACTTCGCGTTCTGCTTCTCCGCAGGGGTGAGTGGCTTTCCCGTCGAGTTGATCCTAACGAAAAGCTCCTCGATGTCCGACTGGTCACCGGTAACTTCAATGATCTGAAGTTTGTAGTTCGTGATTCGATATTGGAGTTTTTTACGCTTAATAGTGTTCCAGTCGAGCCAGTCCGGGTTCTCCTCATTGGAAAGTTTCGCTCTGGTCCAGAATCGGTGTCCCCGCATCACGCCGGTAAACATGAGGATCGATTCGATCCGCTGTTTCCCGTCAATCACGTCGTAGATGATCTCGCCGTCATGCTGACGACGGTAGAAGAAAAGCGCAGGGAGCGGGTAGCGCAGTAAGATCGAGTCAATCAGCTTGCGGCGATTACTCTCTCCCCAGACGGAGGAACGCTGGAAGCCGGGATTGAGGTTGAGATGTTTATTTTTGAAAAGGCTGATGAGGTCATGTACAGTCTTAGTGTGATGCTCGTAGTCAATCGTACTCATGGGGCAGAGGCGACTCCTTCAGTAGCGTACAAAGAGCGCCTTATTGTATGCCATTTAGAATTTCCACACGTCAATAAAAATCTCCATCGTCCCGCCGCAGACCATTCCCTCGTCGCTGGCCTCGTCTGCCGTCAGGCTGTACTTGTGCAAAGCGGAAATTCCTGTCCGCAACGCCGCGCGCGCTTCGGCCCAGACTTCCGCCTCGATGCAACCGCCGCCGACCGTGCCGGCGACTTCCCCACTCCCGCAGAACAGCATCTTCGCGCCGCGCCGCTGCGGAGTGGAGCCGCGCGTGTGCGCCACCGTCGCCACGACGACTCGCTCGCCGCGCGCGTGCGCCGCTTCGATCAGACGGTAAAGCTCAAACTGTGAAAGCGCGCTCATGTTTAGAAATGATGGATGCGGAATGATGAATGATGAAGACACGGACGGAACTGCATTGCATTCATCATTCCGCATTCATCGTTCATCATTTCTTCCCGGCGGCGGTGCGGCCGAAGGAGAAGGCGACGGCGCGGGGGCGGAATTTAGTTCGGCGTCGTCGTTGTCGGCTTCCAGTTCCTTGCGTGTCTCTTCGTCCAATTGCGTGCGGAATCGCCCGACGATGGAATCGGCGTTGGCGAGCGAAGTCTCTAAGCGGGTGCGGCTCTGGGCCAGCACGTCGAGTTGAGATTGGACGCGGCGCTTCTCGTTCTCTAATTGCCGGCGGAAATTTTCGCGCACTTCGTCGGGACGAAACGAGCCGACGAGCGAGGTCTGCCGCTCAAGATTTTCGGGGCGCATTTGCTCGTCGAGCTGATCGCGGCGCGCTTGCAAGTTGGCTTCCTTTTCCAACACGTCGCGGAGTTGCTGCTGCAAGCCTTCGGCGCGCTGCTCGGCGCGCGTCAAACGCTCCTGCATCAGATCGGAGCGGCGCTGTTTCTCCAAGTCGTCAACTTTCTTGTTGAGCCGCGTGACTTCATCTGTCAACCGCTCCAATGTCTCGCGCGACTGCTCCGCTTGGCTTCTGTTGCGGCGCGTGCGGCTTGTCGGCTCGCTGTTCGCTTGATCTTCCGCCGTGCTGATCAACGCCGGCTCGCTGTTTGTCGTCGGCGTCGGCACGGGCTGAGGCCGCACTGGATTCGTGATCCGGCGCGAAGGCCGGGGGCGCGGCTGCTGCGAACGCGCTTCCGGCAAACACCAAGATATCAGCGCCAGCATCAACACCAACGCCGCACTCAACTGCAAAACTGTTTTGGGCTGCATCGAAAACCTCCTGAGTCAGTTTTTAGTTTTCAGTTAAAACCATTTCGCTGAAAACTGAAAACTGGTAATTACACGCCTGCCGCCGCGCAGAGTTCCCTCCGCTCATCCGGCTTGAATCTTGAAACTAATGTCCATTGCGCGCGCCGAGTGGGTGAGCGCGCCGACGCTGATCAGATCGACACCCGCATCGGCGTAAGCGCAGACGTTTTCTAAACGAATGCCGCCGGATGATTCGAGCAGCACGCGCTCCGAGATTGAGCGCGCCAATTCGACAAAGCGCGCCGTCTCTTCCGGTGATAGATTGTCGAGCAAGAGAATGTCCGCGCCGCCCTCAATCGCTTCGCGCAAGTCGCGCTCGTTCGAGACTTCCACTTCGATCTTGTGCAGATGCCCGACCTGCCGCCGTGCGCGTTCGACAGCAACGGCGACGCCGCCCGCGAGTGCGATGTGATTGTCTTTGATCAGCACGCCGTCGTCCAAGCCGAAGCGGTGATTGCGCGCTCCGCCGGCTTGCACCGCGTATTTTTCCAACATCCGCAAGCCCGGCGTGGTCTTGCGCGTGTCCACGATCTGTGCTTTGGTCCCTTCGACGGCGCGGACGAATTGTCGCGTCGTCGTCGCGATGCCCGACAAGCGTTGCAAGAGATTGAGCGCGACGCGCTCGCCGGAGAGCAGCACGTCGGCAAAGCCGCTCGTGCGCGCGATCACTTTGCCCGCTTCCACTTCGTCGCCGTCGGAGACGAATGCTTCAAGCTGCTGCTGCGAATCGAGCGCGGAGAAGACGGCTTCCGCCGCTTCGAGGCCGGCGACGACCAACGGCTCTTTGGCGAGGAAACGCCCGCGCCCGCGTGTGTTGCGCGAGACGGTGGATTGCGTCGTGATGTCGCCGCGCCCCAAATCTTCGCTCAAGAACATGCTGATCTGATTGAACAGCGCGCCATCGTCTAGCCAGTTCATTCCGCGAGCGCCTCCAAAGTCTGTTGCAACGCATTCGTTCGTTGCGCGATGTCCGCGACTCGTTGCCGTAATTCTGCCACCTTCTCAGCAGGCGCGCGCTCCACAAAATTCTGATTCGCAAGCTGCGCCTGCAACTTCTCCGCTTCCTTCTGCAACTTCTCTTGCTCCTTCCGCAAACGCTCGCGCTCCTGCGCGAAATCGATCAAGCCTTCGAGCGGTACAGCCACCTCCGCGCCGCCGGCTAAGACTGCCCGCGCCGACGCGCGCGGCCCGTTGAGACTTGAACTCACTTCGATATTTGAAGCGCGCACCAATCGTCCGATCTGCTGTGCGCCAGATGCAAAGACCGCACGCAAATTTTCGTTCGGCGCGCTGACGAGGATTCGCACCGGCTCGCCCGACTTAATGTTCATCTCGGAACGAATGTTTCGCACACGCGAGACCAACTCGATGATCGCCTGCACTTCACTCTCGGCGCGCTCGTCGATCAATTCCGCGCGAGTTTGCGGATAAGCCGTCAGCATGATCGTCGGCTCCGCGCCTTCATAGGCCGGGTGCAACTGTTGAGCGCCAACGCCCGGCAGACGCAGCCACAAATCTTCCGTGATGAACGGCATCAACGGGTGCAGCAAACGCAAGGCTTGCTCAAGCGCGGTCAGCACGCGACTGCGCGCGGCGTTGCGTTGCGGCGTCGCTTCCGTCGCCGTCACGTCTGTCTTCGATAGCTCAATGTACCAATCGCAAAAATCGTCCCAGAAAAAGTGATAGAGCGTCTGCACCGCTTCGTGAAAACGATAATTCTCGATGGCATCACTCACGGCTCGCGCCGTTTTGTTCAGCCGCGACATGATCCAGCGATCATGCAAAGCCCAACTCGTAGGCTCGCCTTCAAAACCTTTGCCGACTGTTGCGCCTTCTGAATTTATCAAGCAGAAGCGCGCGGCGTTCCAGATTTTGTTGGCAAAGTTGCGATACGACTCGACCTGCTGCTCGTTCCAGCGCGTGTCTGTGCTTTCGATCTGCGCCAGCACGAGGCGCGTTGCGTCCACGCCGTACTTGTCGAACACGTCCAAAGGATCGACGCCGTTGGCCTTCGTCTTCGACATCCGCTGCCCGTGCTTGTCGAAGATCGTCCCCGTGATGAACACGTCTTGAAACGCCTTCTCGCCGGCGAACTCAAGGCCGGTCATCATCATCCGCGACACCCACAGGAAGATAATGTCACGCGCCGTCACCAACACCGATGTCGGGTAAAAAGTCTGCAAGTCTTTCGTCTCGTCCGGCCAGCCCAAAGTCGAGATCGGCCACAACGCGGACGAGAACCACGTGTCCAACACGTCCGGGTCTTGCGTTAGCTTATCTGTGCCGGCTTGCGCGCGCGCTTCTTCTTCTGAGCGCGCGACATAAACATTGCCCATCTCGTCGTACCAAGCCGGAATGCGATGGCCCCACCACAACTGCCGCGAGAGCGTCCAGTCGTGCAGATTTTCCAGCCAGTTCGTATAAATTTTCTCGTAAGGCACTTCCGGCACAAAGCGCGGCTCATGTTTCTCCCTGATCAATTCGAGCGCGGCACGTCCTAATTCCGCTTGTTTCAAAAACCACTGCGTCGAAACTAACGGCTCGATCACCGTGCGGCAGCGCCCGCACTTCGAGATCGAGAATTCATAATCGACCGCCTTTTCCAACAAGCCCAACTCTGCAAACTTGGCGACGACTTTCTCGCGCGCTTCGTAACGCTCCAGCCCCGCGAAATCCGCGCCCGCGTTTTCGGTCATCCGCGCGTGCGTGTCGATCACTTTCACTTGCGGCAGTTCGTGGCGCAAGCCGACCTCGTAATCATTCGGATCGTGCGCTGGTGTGATCTTCACCGCTCCCGTCCCGAATTCTGGATCGACGTACTCATCCGCGATGATTGGTATCTCGCGGTTCGTCAGCGGCAACTCAATCGTCGCGCCCACGAGATCGCGGTAACGCTCGTCGTTCGGATTCACCGCCACCGCCGTATCGCCGAGCATTGTCTCAGGCCGCGTCGTCGCCACCGTCACGCGCCGCCCTCCACTGCCCTTCACCGGATACTGCAAGTAATACAACTGGCCGGCTTGAGCTTCCTTTTCAACTTCCAGATCGGAGAGCGCGGTCTGGTCTTTCGGACACCAACTGATCATCCCTTCGCCATGATAGATCAAACCCTTCTCGTACATCCGCACGAAAAACTCGCGCACGGCGCGCGATAAATTCTCGTCCATCGTGAAGCGCCGGCGCGACCAATCCACACTCGCGCCCTCGCGCCGCATCTGCCGGATGATCTGCCCGCCGTACTCCTCCCGCCACCGCCAGACGCGCTCGACGAATTTTTCGCGACCGAGATCATGTCGCGTCAAGCCTTCCTTCCGCAATTGCTTCTCCACCTGAAGCTGCGTCGAGATGCCCGCATGATCTTCGCCCGGCAGCCAGAGCGTGCGATAACCGCGCATCCGATGAAAGCGCGCCAGCACATCCATGATCGTGTGCTGCAAAGCGTGTCCCATGTGCAGCGACCCGGTCACGTTCGGCGGCGGAATCACAATCGAATAAACCGACGCTTCCGGATCGCGGTTCACCTCCGGCGCGAAACATCCTTGCGCCTCCCAACGCGAGTAATGCCGCTCTTCAGCTTGCTTCGGATCGTAAGTCTTCGGAATGTCCATTGCTAACAGTTTTCAGTAGTCAGTTTCCAGTTTTCAGTGATTAGGCATTGTAAAGCAATCGGCCAGCCGTTTCATCCTGCGGTCAAGGCCGCCGCCCGAACCGCAATCTCTGGCTCTCGTTTTTCGGAAAAGAAGGCGCTTGTTGATAAAGCAATCGGACGCTGCGGTTTGCCGTTTGGCTCCCGCAGCGCCCGATCTTTTTGTTATGCGCGTGAGTGTCGAGACGGTTAGGCTTTGAGTTTCTCTGCGTCGAGGCGTTGTTTGATGAGGCGGTCGGCGAGTTCGGGGACGACTTCCCAAGCAATCTCGCGGACGACTTTATCGGACATGTGTTCGACGACGCGGCGGGCGATGGCGTCGATCAGTTCGGGCGATGATTGTTCGGTGTTCATAGATTCGGTGGTGGCGCGGAGCGCGCCTTCAAGAGATGAGGAGATACTCGCATGGGTGGCGGCGCTGCTGTCGGCAGTTTCTTTCGTGGCGGTGCCGGCGGTTGCGGGTTGCTGCTGTAGGGCAGGGGCGGCGGCGTTCGGGGTGGTGCGGGATGACAGCTTGCGCTCGTAAGCCTTGACCGGCTCGGGCAGCGGGCGCGAAGGCGTAGGCGGCTCGTCGCCGATGTCGAGAAAAAAATCGTCGTCCGCTAAAGCGTTTGACGCCGCGAATGAAGCGGTGTCCGCATCATCGCCGAGATCGAGCAGGACATCGTCGGCGGCGTTGGCGTTCGCGGCGCGTGTGTCGAAGGAAGAAGATGCGGGTTTCGTCTGGACGCCTGCTGCGGCGAGAGTTGGCGCAGTGGCAGCCGGAGCAGTCGCCGATTTCGAGTTGGCGGGCTTCGGACTGGCTGGCGCGTTACGGTGCTTGGACTTTTTGCTATTCGGTGTGGAAGCCGCCGGTTCTTTCTTAACTTGCGGTGGCGCGGCAGGAACAACTCGTGCGGATTGTGCAGCCGGGCGACTCTCGATAGAGAGGTCGTCCATGCCGGGATCGGCGAAAGGTTGCAGCGTCGGGGTAGATATTTGCGGCTGTTGCCGACTTTGCGCGATGGGCTGCTCCCATTTGACGGAAGGTGCGGCGACGGTCGCGGCTGGCGGTGGGGCGGCGTCAACGCCGGGCAGGCCCTCTGACTCGCTCCTTTCAGTTTCTTCCGGGCCGCCCTTCCCGAACAGGCGGGTGACTTTATTCAAGAGATCGCGTATGGATTGGAAAGGTTTAGTCAAGACGTCATCCGCGCCGACTCTGCGCGCCTCCGCTTCGTTGAAAGGTTCAAAAGTTCCGACGAGCAGCACTACGGACACGTGCCGGAATCGCTCGTCGCGTTTGATGTACTCGCAGATTTGATAGCCGTTTGGCTCAGGCATGTGAACGTCGGCTAACACGACGTCCGGGGCAGTGGTTTGCAGTTTCTCCAACGCTTCTGTGCCGTTGCTGGCGACGACGACCGCGATCCCTTCGTCTGCGAAAGTTAAGCTGACGACTTTCTGGACGGCGGGCGAGTCATCCGCGAGCAGCACTGTGCGTCCCGTGACCAAGAGGGCTTCTCCTTCGTGTGCCGTTGAGAGGAAATTTCGTGCAAAGGAAAATAGGGAACGGCTGAGGGCGTGAACACACTTGGCGTGGCCGGCTGGCTGTGCATCGGCCACGATAAAAAACCTAACATCCGCGCTGTCGCAGCGTCAAGGGAAAAGATGCTTCGATTGCGGATTTTGGATTGCGGAATGCGGATTGAAAGACATGCTTCTTCAATCCGCATTCCGCAATCCAAAATCCACAATGCCTTTGCTGATTGTTACATCGTCCGGCGTCCGCGCTTTGCCGTCGGGGCCGAGAGAACGGAGCGTGTAAGCGTCGCGTGTGCCTTCGTATTCGTAAGAGCGATGCCACGGATCGAAGCGGATAATGCTTTGCAGATAACGCGGGTGGAGATGATCGACGAGCGCGGATTCGTCTTCGACGGCGACGTAAAAGCCGCGTTCGCGGCGGAAGGCTTCGAGGGCGGTGGCGAGCATTTCCAATTCGGCGCGGGCGCGGGCGATCTTCTCAGCGTTGAGAGCGCGGGCAAGCAACTCCACGTCTTCCCACTGACCCTCGCCGGCTCTGATCTCGGCGACGCGCCACTTGCCGTTCTGTTTGACGAAACGAAAGGCCGTCTCGACTTGCGCCACTGCCGTCGCCGACGAGCCGAGCGTCGAGATTTCCGTAACGTTCACCGCGTCCTTCTTCAACTCAAAGCCGGCGAGGTTCGCAATCAGCTTGCGCGCCTCATCTTTACTCAAACCTTTGTCCGCCGCTGCATAGACAGCGAGGACGATCAAAGACAGCAGACTCATGCACATGAGCGACAGAGCGATGGGCCGTCGAAGATGTTTCATGGTGCTGCTTAAAAAAGTAATGCGTGAATACTTGTCTTTATTCAGTACTCAGCACTTCATCATAGCTATGATCCGCCCGTGACAACTCGGCGGCGAGAGTGATCGCCGCCACCATGCTCGAATGTTCGGCGATGCCTTTGCCCGCGATGTCGAAGGCCGTGCCGTGATCGACGGACGTGCGAATGAAGGGCAGGCCAAGCGTGACGTTGACGGCTTCGCCGAACGAGAGGCACTTGACGGGGATCATCGCCTGATCGTGGTAGCACGAAACGACGGCGTCGAACTCGCCGCGCGACGCGCGCAAGAATACGGTGTCCGCCGAATACGGCCCGCTCACGTCGATGCGGTCGCGCTCGCGGCACGCCTCGACTGCCGGCATGATCTCCGCCGACTCTTCGACGCCGAACAGCCCGCCCTCCCCGCCGTGCGGGTTCAAGGCCGCCACAGCAAGGCGCGGCGCGCCATCGTCTCTCCCGACGCCCCAACGCCGCAACTCGCGATCAGTCAGACGAATCACCCGTTCAAATCGCTCGCGCTTGACCAGACGGATCGCTTCGGCGAGCGGCACGTGTGTTGAGATCAAAACGATCCGCAAGTTGGCCGCGACGAAGGCCATCGCGCACTCGTCTGCGCCCGTCAAGTGCGCCAAGAACTCGGTGTGGCCGGGAAAACTGTAGCCGCCGAGAAACAACGCGCGTTTATTGATGGGCGCGGTCGAGATGGCATCAAGCTGGCCGGCGGCGCACAGTTCAACCGCTGCTTCGATGTACTCGCCCGCCGCCCGGCCCGCCACGCCCGATTCGACGCCCGGCTCCACTGGTCCCCTCACGTTGTCGAGGTGAAAAATAACCGGGCCGTCCAAAATTTCCGGCAAGGTTTCGTCACGGCGCACGACTTCATAGCCGCACTGTAAATTGAGCGTCCGCGCTGTGTGGGCCAAGAGTTGCGCGTCGCCGACGATGACCGGCAGGCAACATTTAAGGACAGCCTCTTCCGCCACCGCCTTCAACACCACTTCCGGGCCGATGCCCGCCGGATCGCCCATCGTAATCCCGATGCGCGGACGAACCTCCGGCGCACGGCGCGCTGCGGAGACATGTGAGCGATGCAGTGTCTCGTTCATAAAGCAAGGATGAAGGATGAAGGCGGAAGCGCGGACGAGGAGAGTGGGAAATGGGGTGGCGGTGAGATGAAACGGAAACTACTCGTCCTGTCTCTTCATCTCCCGTCACCCCGTCTTCATTCATCCCTCATCCTTCCGCCTTCAGCCTTGCTCTTGTTCGCGGTCTTCGGCTTTGAACATGTACTTGATGTTGTGTTTGAGCAAGAGGACATTCGGCGCGGTCTTGCGGTTTACTTTGAGGGCCGCGCGGTCATACCACTCAATTGTGCCTTCGACCTCTTCGCCGTCCTGTAGCACGATGACCATCACAGTATGCGCGTCCATCTGTTTCTTGTAGTAGAAAATCTCGGCGCTCGTCTCGGTGGGCGGGACGCGCTTGCGTCCCTGCGCGGCGGCAGATTCGGCGGCAGATGTGCTGCTGCTGGAGCGATGCCCGCCGCTCGACGACGATCCACTACGCGACGACGATCCGCCGCGCGATGATGATTCATGACGCTCGCGCGTGTGCGATACATCGCGTCCTTTAACGTCGGCCAATGTCGGTCTGATTAGTTTGCGGTTCACCTTCTCACTTCCCTCCAACCGATCACTCGTGCTGGTTGACGCGGCACGCGCTCTGAAGAATGATCCCGGCCCGGTTCAGGGCGAGTCAGCCAAAGAAAAACAACGCGCGGGACAGCCTGTTCCCTTCACAGGCGGCGGTCTTTGCTAGACGAGAGACGGTTCTTAATCCGTAGTTGATTTAACGATCCTGTTAGGAATGCGCGACATGCTACACGAGCAAGCATGGTTTGGCAAGACAGGAGGCAGGAGCAGGCGGCAGACGGCAGGAGCAGGAAGCAGGAAACGCAAATTGGTCTTAGCTGCCTCCTGCCTCCTGCCCCTGCCTCCTGCCCTTTTCAGTCTGCTTTCTTGCGAATAAACGCCGGCACGTCTAAATCGTCGGAGCGTGTCGGGGCGATGATGGGTCGCGCGGGTAGTTCTTCATTCGTGCGCGGGATGTAGCGCGAGGGCGCAGCGGGGTGCGCGTTCGGGCTGGTGACTGCGCCAATGTCGGCGATGTCTTTGTCGAAGCCGGTAGCGATGACAGTGATCTTCATCTCGTCGCGCATCGATTCGTCGATCACTGCGCCGAAGATGATGTTGGCGTCTTCGTCTGCCGCTTCGCGGATGATCGTCGAGGCTTCGTTGACCTCGAAGAGCGTGAGATCGTTGCCGCCGGTGATGTTGATCAGGACGCCCTTCGCGCCGTTAATCGAGGCTTCTTCGAGGAGCGGCGACGAGATGGCTTCCTGCGTCGCGGTGATCGCGCGATTCTCGCCGCTGGCGCGGCCCGCGCCCATCAACGCCATGCCCATGCCGGCCATAATCGATTTCACGTCGGCGAAGTCCAGATTGATCAAGCCCGGTACGGTGATCAGATCGCTGATGCCCTGCACGGCTTGGCGCAATACGTCGTCAGCCAACTTGAAAGAGTCTTGCAGAGAGACGCTACGATCAACTGTGTGCAGCAGCCGCTCGTTCGGGATCGTGATCACGGTATCGACGCACTCGCGCAATTCAAGCAAGCCTAGTTCGGCCTGCCTCATGCGCCGCCGGCCCTCGAAGCTGAACGGCTTTGTCACGACGGCGACGGTCAGTGCGTTCAACTCGGTCGCGAGACTCGCGATAATCGGCGCGGCTCCCGTCCCTGTGCCGCCGCCCAAGCCCGTGGTGACGAATACCATGTCCGCGCCTTCAAGGGCTTCGATGATTTTCTCTGTGTCTTCGAGCGCGGCGTTACGCCCCATTTCAGGGTTTGCGCCCGCGCCGAGTCCCTTGGTCAACTTACTGCCGAGTTGAATCTTGATCGGCGCGCGTGAGCGTTTCAAGGCTTGCAAGTCGGTGTTAGCGACCAAGAACTCGATGCCTTCGATGCCGGCCTCGATCATGCGATTGACGGCATTGCCGCCGCCGCCGCCGACGCCGATCACTTTAATGCGCGCTCCGGTGACGGGCGGGTCATCAATGCGAATGCTAATGCCGCCCCCCGGCATGAAGCCATCCGTTGTCATCATTTATGATTCCTTCCTCTCACGAGACGCTGATGCTTCTCTTGAGGCGTATGCGGTTATTTTGTGCTAGACGCGCCTATGACACCTATATCTTGCGGACAATATCTTGTGCCGGCTGGCGCGGCAGCATACAACAACTTGTCAGAAAATACTACTAAAACGATTGCGAAATTTCGAGACCAGCGCAGAAAAACTTCCCGCGTTGCGTCCCTTCCCTGCCCCGCGCGCGTCGATGGCCTGCGCCCGCTGTGCGACTAAAGCTAATCCTGCGGCTGCGCTCCACGAAGGACTTTGAATATCTTCGACGAGGCCGCCGAAGCGATCCCGTTCGGGATAACCGATCCGCACCGGCGCATCGAAAACCTGCTCGGCGATTTCGGTCATGCCGCCCAACAACGCGCCGCCGCCGGTCAAGATAACGCCGCTCGAAAGCTGTCGCTCCCAACCCGATTCACGAATCTCGTCGGCGACGTGCATCAACACTTCTTCGGCGCGCGGCTGCAAGATGTCGCACAAGATTTGCCGCGAGAGCTGGCGTGTCTGCGTGCGCCCGACCGCCGGGACTTCGACCTGCTCGCCGCGCTCGATTTCATTTAACCCCCCGCTGTAAGCGCAGCCGCTCGTGCGCTTGATCCGTTCGGCTTCGGGAATCGGCGTCCGCAGTCCGAACGCGATGTCGTTTGTAAAATGCGAGCCGCCGAGCGCGAAGACCGCTGTGTGCTGCACCGCGCCGCGCTGGTAAATCACAAGGCCGGTCGTCTCCGCGCCGATGTCCACTAAAGCCGAACCGAATTCTTTGTCTTCATCCGTCAACGTCGCTTCGGCAGCGGCCAATTGTTCCAGCACCATGTCGGCGACGATCAGGCCGGCGCGATTGACGGCATTGATCGCGTTCTGCCGGGCCGTGACGGGACTCGTCACGATATGGACTTTGACGGCGAGGCGCGCGCCGATCATGCCGACCGGATCGTTGATGCCGTCTTGATCGTCAACGATGAACTCTTGCGGCAAGCGATCCACGATCTCGCGTCCCGCCGGGAGTTGGATCGCGCAAGCCGAATCAATGGCGCGGCGCACGTCCTCGCCCGTGATCTCGTGATCGCGGCCAGAGACGGCGACGATGGCTTGGCCGTTGAAGCCCATGATGTGCGAGCCGGCCAAGTTCATCGTCACTTCTTCGGCTTCGAGACCGCTCATCCGCTCGGCGGCTTCGACGGCGTGACGGATCGCTTCAACCGCTTCGACCGGCTTGACGATCACACCTTTCCGCAGACCGCGCGCTTCCGCCTCGCCGATGCCGACGATGTCGAGCATGCCGCCCGACTCGCCCGACTCGCCGATAATGCACGTCACCCGGCTCGTCCCGATGCTCAAGCCGACAGTGTGCAGTCCGCGTTTCGCCATGCGCCTCTCATCCTCCTCAGTTTGCGAGTAACCTCGACGATCAAAGTCCTCACCTCATCCGCTTTACCCACTGCGCCCGTTGCGTTTCGGACGCGACTCGTCGCCTTCGTCGCGTTGTCCCGCCGTGCGAATTTGACGCGGCGGATTGTTATTTTCTGTCACCGGCTTTTCCGCCTCGCGGTCGCGCGCGGCGCGGTCGCGCTGCATCGTCGCGCGATCCAGCCCGATCACGGCGCTCTTCCCGCGCGTCATGTCGAGATGCGTGATGTACGGCCCGTGCGGCTGCGAGCGTTGCGCGTCCAGTGTCGTCAGGGCGTTTCGCAGACGGGTCGTGTAATCCTCTCTGCCGAGCCGCACTTCCACTTCCGCATCGCCGCCGGCCAACTGCGCGCGCACGTCGCGCCAATCATCGAGATTTAATTCACTGACGCGCCGCGCGACGCCTTCCGACTCCAACTCGCGCAGCAGTTCTAAAAATTTCGTTACGCGGCGACGATTGTCCGCGCGCGCCGCATCCGTCTCAGCCGTCGCGTCCCAACCGCGCATGAAGAACGCGGGCAATTCGTCGTCCGGTGAAACCTGACTGACGAGTACGCCGTCGTCGTCAATCCACGCGAGCCGCCCGTTCGCGGCCCGCGCCACGACGCGCGGCACACGCTCAGAGACACGCACGCGCAAGCCCGACGGCAAAACGCGCGAGACCACAGCCGAACGAATCCACGGCTGCCGCTCCAATTCCGCGCTCAAAGCGTTCAAGTCTGCGTCCCACACCCCGCTCTGCGCTGCCGCTCGCCGCGCGAGCGATGCGAGATCATCTTTCGACGCGCGCGTTGCGCCGCTCACATCAACCGCGCGCACCGCGAAGAACGAAGAAGAAGCCGTTGTGCGATAGACCGAGAAGAAAACGACGCCCACGAGAACAGCCAACACTCCTTTAATTAAGAGCGGCGCGAGCGCGCGCCAGTTCACGCGCGCCGCTCCGCTTTTGGCCGCGCTGCTGCGATTCTGTCGTCGCACCGGACGCTGCTGCCCGCCGCTTTTTCCTTTCGCCGCTCCGCCCCGACCGGCGCGCGGGGTGACGACTTGTTCTTTCAACATGGCGGCTCGCTCCCTTCTTTCGCGCTCCCGGTTTCCCCCCTCGACGGTTCAACCCGCTCCGGCTGGCCCGCATTCACCGCTTCGTTCGACGACTGAGCACGACCTGTCTCAACCGCTTCGCCGCCTGCGCGCCACAATTCAACTTCATATTCCAACTCGATCCCGCGTTCGCGCCGGATACGCTCCCTGATTTCTTCGGCCAACGCCAGCGCGTCAGCCGCCCGCGCGCCTTCGCCTTCCGTCACGATGAAGTTGGCGTGAACGGGCGAGACGACCGCGCCGCCGCGCTTGGTCCCCTTCATCCCCATCTCGTCGATCATCTTCCCCGTACTCAAACCCGTCCCCGGCGGGTTCTTGAAGAAGCATCCGGCGGAGCGCGCGCCGTGCGGCTGCGAGTCCAGACGCTTCCGCTTCGCCTCTTCCATCCGCTCGCGGATCAATTCAGAATCATCAGGCCGCAAACAGAGCGTCGCGCCCAACAACAACTCGCCGTCTTGAAACGACGTGTGCCGGTAATCCCACTTCACTTCACTCCCCGGCACTTCCACCACACGTCCGCCGCGCGCGACCCGCACCGTCTCGACCACCGTTCCGATCTCATGCCCGTATGCGCCCGCGTTCATCCACAGCGCGCCGCCCACCGTCCCCGGTATCCCGCCCAAGCCTTCGATCCCAGCCAAGCCCCGCCGCGCCGCATCCACACACAGACGCGGCAGCGAATAACCCGCACTCACACGCACCCGCTCGCCTGCAAATTCCGCCGCGCCCTTCACATCCTTCATGCACAACACGACATAGCGATGTGGATCGTCGTCGGCCAACACGTTGCTCCCCGCGCCCAACACGCGCCAAGCGATCCCGGCTTCCGCCAACTCATGCACCAACGCCGCTGCCGCCTCTTCCGTCTCCGGCAACAACACCCAATCAATCGCGCCTCCCACACGCAAACTCGTCAACTCCGCGAACCGCCGCCCACGCTCCGCACGCACGCCCACGCGCGCCGCAATCTCTTCAACAAGTGCGTCGCGTTCTTGGAGGCTCAAGGTGTGTGGCGTTTCAGTTATCATTCTCAAGACTGCTTCATCGACTCAACCTGTCGCCGGGAGCGCGGGCATCCTTGCCCGCTGAGCGCTGTCAGGCGTGAAAACAACGTCACGGCTGAAATCAACCTTGAATTCTGTCGCGGCGCTTTCGCGTGCGGCGCACGCGGCGGGCAAGGATGCCCGCGCTCCCAGCCACGCGCCGACTTTTTCTTTAAGGCCGCGCACATACCATCAAACCAATCAATCCTTCTTTTCCAACTTTCCCAACAACTCTTCACCCACCCGATAAACATTCCCCGCGCCGAGCGTGATCACCATGTCGCCCGCGTGCGCTTCACTGAGCAAGGCTTTCAGCGCCGTCTCCAATCCGCCGACGTAAAGAGCATTCTTGTGGCCGTAACTCTTGATTGCTTCCGTCAACGTTTCGGCGCTCACGCCTTCAATCGGGTCCTCGCTCGCGGCGTAGATGTCTGTTACGAGCAACACGTCGGCGTTGTTGAACGAGCGCGCGAACTCGTCCATCTGATCGCGCGTGCGCGTGTAGCGGTGCGGTTGAAAGAGAACGACCACGCGCCGCCCCGCCGATCCGATCTTGGCCGCCGCGAGCGTCGCGCGTATCTCTGTCGGATGATGCCCATAATCATCGACGATTAACACGCCGCCCACCTCGCCTTTGAAATGAAAGCGCCGGTTGACGCCCGCATACTCGCCAAGCCCTCGCGCGATCACATCGAACGGCACTTCTAACTCGAAGCCGATGGCGATTGCCGCCAGAGAGTTATAGACGTTGTGCAAGCCCGGCACGCGCAAGCTGACATCGCCCATCACTTCATGCCCGCGCCAAACTGTGAACGACGAACCAAACGCTTGATCAAACTTGATACCATGCGCCGAGATGTCGGCTTGCGCGCTCAACCCGTAAGTGATCCTGCGCCGCTTGACGTGCGGGATCACGGCCTGCACATGCGGATCGTCGAGGCACAAAACTGCCGCGCCGTAGAACGGCACTTTGTTGACGAAGTTTATGAAGCAATCGCGCATGTCTTCCATGTCACGGTAATAATCCATATGCTCGCGATCAATATTCGTCACGACGGCAAACGTCGGCGTCAACATCAAAAACGAACGATCACTTTCATCAGCTTCAACGACCATCAGTTCGCTCTTGCCCAGCCGCGCGTTCGAGCCGAAAGCCCCGACCACGCCGCCGACTACCACTGTCGGATCAAGTCCCGCCGCGCCCAACACTGTCCCCACCATCGAAGTCGTCGTCGTCTTCCCATGCGACCCGGCGACAGCCACCGTATTGCGTTTCAAGCGCATCAACTCCGCCAACATCTCCGCCCGCGCAATCACAGGGATCGAACGCTCTTTCGCATCCAACACTTCCGGGTTATCGTCGCGCACGGCAGTTGATCTGACGACTACCTGCGCGTCGCCGACATTCTCAGCACGATGGCCTTCATAAAATTCGACGCCCAACTCTGCGAGCCGATCCGTCACACTCGAACGCTTCAAGTCCGAACCCGACACACGGAAGGCCAGATTGCACAGCACCTCGGCGATGCCTGACATGCCGATGCCCCCGATGCCGACGAGGTGGACGTGTTGAATGCGGCGGAACATTTCAGAAGTAGTCAGTAGCCGGTAGTCAGCAGTCAGTAGATCGCTGGCAGCGAATTCTGCTGACTGGCGGCTGGCTACTCTTTCAACAGCTTTTCAATCAAGGCCACAGTCTTGGCTGCGGCGTCCGGTTTTGCCAACTGCCGCGCGGCTTGTTCGCGCTTCGTAATTTCCTCCGAGTGATCAAGGAGCGTCTTTATTTCATTAGCGAGCGTCTCGCCCGTCAGATTCGTTTGCAAGATCAGGCGGGCGGCTCCGGCCTCTTGGAGAACTTCGGCGTTGCGTTGCTGCTCTTGTTGGCCGGGCAGCGGGATCATGATCGCGGTGCGGCCTGCGGCCATCAACTCGAAACCTGTCGTCGCGCCGGCGCGCGAGATGATCACATCTGCTGACTCGAAGGCTGAAACCATGTCGTCGATGTACTCGCGCACATCTGCGCGGTCTGACCAGCCGGCTTGCGTGTAAGCATCGCGGATACGCTCGAAGTCGAGCTGGCCGGTCTGGTGCGTGATGAACAATTGTTCACGGTGCGCTGCCAAGTGCGGCAGAGCGTCAATCATCGCGTTGCTGACGGCGCGCGCGCCTTGCGAACCCCCGAAGAGAAGCAGCGAAAAGCGGGCCGGATCACGCCGTTTAGCCGGAATGTCAAAGAACTCACGCCGCACCGGATTGCCGGTCACGACGCCCTTGCCGGGAAAGTAAGGGAGCGTCGCGTCGAACGAGATCGCCGCCGCATCGACGAAGCGCGCGAGTTGGCGGTTCGTGAAGCCCGGCACGGCGTTCGATTCCATCACCACAGTTGGGATACGCGAGAGCGCCGCCGTCAACAACACCGGCCCCGTCACGTAACCGCCCGCGCCGATTACAACGTCGGGACGAAACTCTTTCAACAACCGTCGCGCTGCGAACAAACTTTTGGGCAGCAGATACAGCCCGTACAGCCGATCCTTCAAACCCATGTTCATCAGCCCCGCGCTTTCAATGAGCGACAATTCAAAACCCGCTTGGGGGACCAATCTACTCTCCAACCCGCGCGCCGTCCCGACAAATTTGACTGCCGCTTTCGGGTAGCGGCTCTTCAATTCTTTCGCCACCGCCAGCGCCGGATAAATATGTCCACCCGTCCCACCGGCGGCGAAGAGCGCGCGCATCGGCTTCCCTATCCCCGCCATTGCTCAGGCCGCCACACTCCCTGCGGCTGCACGACCGGCCCGCGCTCGCGCTTCGCCGGCGCGACCGGCGGCGCGGCTTGCCGTTGCCTCAGCCCGCCGCCCTCGTAGTCGCTGCCCTGCTGCGAGATGTTGAGCAACACGCCGACCGACAAGAGCGTTAAGAGCATTGACGAGCCGCCGTAAGAAATGAACGGCAACGGAATGCCCTTCGCCGGCACGAGCGACAGCACGACGCTGATATTAAAAAGAGCCTGCACCATGATGCTCGTCACAATCCCTAAACTGAGCAGCATTCCAAAACGATCCGGCGCGCGCAAAGCCGCACGCACTCCCCGCCACAGAAACAATCCGAAGATCGCGAGCAACGTTAGCGCGCCAACCAAGCCCAACTCTTCGCCGACGACCGCGAAGATGAAATCCGAATGCGCGAACGGCAGGAAAAACATTTTCTGCTTTCCTTCCGCAAACCCTAAGCCGTTGGTCCCGCCCGATCCGACCGCCAGCAGCGATTGCACCACTTGATAACCTGAGCCTTGCGGATCGGCCCACGGATCGAGGAACGCCATCATGCGCTTCATGCGCCACGGAAACATCGCGATCATTGCCACGATGCCGACGAGCGCGGCCCCGCCCATCAAACTCAAGTGCAGCATCCGCGCGCCCGCCGTGTAGAGCAAGACTAAACAGATCACACCGAGCATCATCGCCGTCCCCAGATCAGGCTCTAACGCGACCAACCCCGTCAGCAAGCCCGTCAGCAACAAGCACGGCGCGAAAGTTTTTAATAAATCATGCTCTTCGCCCGCCCGCCGTTCGAGAAAACGCGCGAGGAAGATCATCAACGACAGTTTCGCCAACTCCGACGGCTGAAACGACATGAAGCCGAGCCTGATCCAACGATGCGCCCCATTGATGCGCGGAAACGCGAAGACCGCCACGAGCAGCAACACAGTGATAATTAGCCCGCCGGCCACGATCCAACGATGACGCAGCCATCCATAATCGACATGCATCATCAGAAACATTCCGACCAAACCGGCAATTGTCCAAAAGCCCTGCTTCAAAACGTACTGGTACTGACTGCCGCCCTCCCGAAACGCGAGCGCCCCCGACGCGCTATAAACCATCACCACGCCAAACAGCGCCAACCCCGCCGCCGCGCCGAACAACCACTCGTCTGTTTGTAGCTTCCTTGCCATCTTGCCATTTTTGATTTTTGATTTTTGATTTTTGATTGAACGTCAGGCATCTCAATCGACATCTTTCTTCAATCGCAAATCAAAAATCTAAAATCGCAAATTCCCCACCTCTTCTTTGAAGACTCGTCCGCGATGCTCGAAGTTGTCGAACATGTCGAAACTGGCGCACGCAGGCGCGAGCAGAACGATGTCGCCGGGCTGCGCGAGCGCTGCTGCGCGCCTAACCGCATCGCGCATGTCTGCGGCGCGGACAGTCGTCGGCGCGTGTCTTTTCAATTCGCTCTCGATGCGTGCGGCATCCTCGCCGAGCAGGACGAGGGCACGCGCTTTCTTTTCAAGAAGTGCGGCGAACGGCGCGTAAGGCGCGTTCTTGCCGCGTCCGCCGAGGAGCAGGACGACTTGGCCGGGCGCGTCGGTGAAGGCTTCGAGGGCTTTCACTGCCGCGTCCACATTCGTCGCCTTCGAGTCGTTGTAAAACTCGACGCCGCCGATTTCCGCGACCAGTTCCAAGCGATGCTCGACCGGCTGGAATTGACGAACTGTTTCGCGCATCGCTTCCGGCGACGCGCCGCACGCGAGGCCAGCGGCTAACGCAGCCAACACGTTCTGGACGTTGTGCAGCCCGCGCAACTTCATCTCATCGCGTCTGAGCAGCACGCGCTCGCCTTCGCGCGTGCGTGAGATGAGTTCGCCTGTCTCGCGTCGCAAGAACAAACCTTCATCCAACTCACGTTCAGTGCTGAAAAGAACAACATGCGCGCGCAAGCCCGCCGCCCATGAAGAGATAACGGAATCGTCAGCGTTTAAGATCGCCACGTCACCCGGCTCTTGATTGCGAAAGATGCGATGCTTCGCCGCACCGTATTCGGTCAAAGTCTCGTAACGATCCATGTGATCCGGCATCAAGTTCAGCATGACTGCGACCGTCGGATGAAAATCCTTGATCGTTTCCAGTTGGTAACTGGAAAGCTCCGCGACCGTCCATCCATCTTCCCTTGAAGATTCGATCAGGGAAATCAATGGCATCCCGATATTGCCGCCGACTTGCACGGGCAGCCCCGCGCCTTTCAATAACTCGCCGATCAAAGTCGTCGTCGTCGTCTTTCCGTTAGTTCCCGTGATCCCGACGATGCGTCCCTGCAAGAAACGCGCAGCCAACTCGACCTCGCCGATCACTTCCGCGCCCGCGCGCTCGGCATAGCGCACCGGAATACTCTGCGCCGGCACGCCCGGACTCAAAACCACCAACTCGATCTGATCCAACAACCACATCGGCGCTTCGTCCGGCACAAGTCCGACGCCTTCCGCTTTCAAAGCGCGTGCTTCATCCGTCCACTCGGCCAACGGCTTCTTGTCGTGCAGCGCGACCACCGCTCCCCGCTCCACCAAGAAACGCGCCGCCGCCACGCCGCTGCGGGCCGCCCCGATCACCAAAACTTTTTTGCCCGCGACTTCCACTGCCCTTTAGCTCTCAGCCCATGAATCACAAAATCCGATCTCAAATCTCAAATTTGAAATCTCAAATCTGAGATTCCATACTTCAAACCTCAAACCCTCTCACCTCAATTTCAACGTCGAAAGACTCAGCAGCGCGAACAAAATCGCGAGGATCAGGAAGCGAAAGACAACCTTTGATTCTTTCCAGCCTTGCATCTCGAAGTGATGGTGCAGTGGCGTCATCTTGAATAAGCGGCGGCCTGTTCCGGTGCTGCGGCGCGTCATCTTGAAGAAGGAGACTTGCAGCATTACCGACAACGCTTCCATGACGAACACGCCGCCGACCAGCACGAGGATCAGTTCTTGCTTCGCCAGTACGCCAATCGTGCCAATCGCGCCGCCGATGGCGAGGCTGCCCACATCGCCCATGAACACATCCGCCGGCGGCGCGTTGTACCAGAGGAAGCCGAGACTCGCACCGGCCATCGCGCCGCAAAAGACCGTCAGTTCTCCGACGCCGGGCCGATGCTCGATGAGGAGCGTCTGCGCCCAGCGCTCATCGCCACTCACGTAAGTGAAGGCCGTTAGCGCCACCATGGCAATGAAGGTGATGCTAATCGCCAATCCATCCAGTCCGTCTGTCAGATTCACCGCGTTCGAGACGCCGGTGAGAACTAGCAGGATGAACGGCAGATAAATCCACGGGCCGATCTGTGTGACGGCTTGAAAGTCTGTCGCCTTGACGAACGGGATACTTAGATTCCACTCGTAGCTGTTTGAAAAATAGAGCGCGGCCCACACGCCGAGGCCAATCAAAACCTGCGCTGCCAGTTTCTGCCGACCCGTCAGTCCGAGGCTCTGCTTTTTGGCGACCTTCGCATAGTCGTCGAGAAATCCGATCATGGCAAAGAGCGCAGTAGCGATGATGGCGATCCAGACGTACAGGCTCGACAAGCGCGCCCATAATAAGGTTGAGATCAAAACTGATCCGATGATCAGCACGCCGCCCATCGTCGGCGTGCCGCGCTTCGCCATGTGTGCTTGCGGCCCTTCCTCACGAATTTGCTGCCCGACATTCCACTCCTTGAGCGCCTTGATCACGCGCCCGCCGAAGAGCAGCGAGATCAAAAGCGCCGTCACCGTCGCGTAGGCCGTGCGGAATGTGACGTACTGAAAAACATTCAGCGATTTGACGAAGACCGACTCCGGAGCCTGCGGCGAGAGGCTGTGGAAAAGCCATTCGTAGAAGAGGTGATACAGCATGAGAATTCAGGAGTCAGAAGTCAGGAGCCAGAAGGGTCAGCTTGGAAGCGCGGGAGCTTTTCACTCTGGCTTCTGCATTCTGGATTCTGGCTTCTTTCCTTCGTCTTTCAACTCGAACTGTTCGCGTAGCGCGCGCACGATGTTGTCAGTTCTGACGCCGCGCGAGCCTTTGATTAAGAGCAAGTCGCCGGCGCGGATGGCTGCGGGCAGTGCGGCGGCAGCTTCTTCGGACGACGAGAAAAACTGCGTCGCCGCCTGTGGCATTCCCCCTTCGATTGCGCCTTCGATCAGTTGTTGTGCGAAGCCGCGCACGCCCCACAGCACGTCCACGCCTTGCCGCCCGATCTCGCGTCCGACTTCGCGGTGCAGCGCCGCAGCGTCCGTCCCAAGTTCCAACATCTCGCCCGCGATGACTACCGTGCGCCGCCGCGCGCCCGCGTGTGGCAAGCCACAGACTTCACGGCCTTCGACGAGCGAGCGCGTCATACTCGTGAGCGAGCGCGGGTTTGAGTTGTATGAATCGTCGATGACGGTGAAGCCTCCGGCGAATTCGAGCAACTCGCCGCGCATCTCGGAAGGCGCGGCGCAAGCGAGGGCTCCGGCGATCTCTTCAGGCCGCAACTCGAAACATGTTGCGACTGTCGCGGCGGCCAGCGCGTTCATCAGATTGTGCCGACCGGGCAGCGGTAACGACGCATCCGCTTCGCCGAGCGGTGTCCGCAGACGAAAGCGCGTCAGGCCAAGTTGCGCGTTGTCGATCTCAAGCGCTGTCACGTCTGCCGGTTTTTCAATTCCGAAAGTGAGTGTGCGCCCGTCGTGCTTGACGCGCATCGCGGCGACCAGTTCATCGTCGGCGTTTAAGATCGCCGTGCCGCCGGGCTTGAGTCCTTCGATGAGTTGGGCTTTCGCGGCGGCGATGTTCTCGATTGACTTCATGAACTCCAAATGCACCGGCGCGACTAGCAGTTCAACGCCGATGTCGGGCGCGGCGATCTCGCAGAGCCGTCTGATCTCGTTTGGCGTGGACATGCCCATCTCCAACACCGCTACATCGTAATCGCCGGGACTCGCCCCCGCCTCTGTCATTTGCAAGACGGAGAGCGGCAGCCCGATCTCGGTGTTGAAATTCTTCTTGCTCCGCAACACGCGGCGACCGGAATGATTCAAGATGTGTGCCGTCAAATCCTTCGTCGTCGTCTTGCCCGCGCTGCCGGTGATCGCGACGACCGGACGCGCCCACTTTTGCAAAATGCTTTGCGCGATCATTTGTAGAGCTTCGATCACGTCATCGACGAGCAGCAGATGATTTCGATAATTTTCTAATGACGCATCACCTTCGACGCGCTCGCGACGCGCGATTGCGGCGACGGCTCCGCGCGTGAAGGCTTGGGGGATAAATTCGTGCGCGTCGTTCGCCGAAGCCGCGCCGGTAAAACCGTGCCGCGCGTAGTCAACCGGCGAGAGGGCGAAAAACAATTCGCCCTCCCCGGTTGTGCGCGAGTCGATTGAGAACCCGTTTATTTCGTTGTCAAAGAACTCTGCCGCATCGCCTGTCACGGCGACACGCATTAGTTGGATCGCTGTCCGTATGTTCACGCCGCTACGTCATCCTTCGCGCTGAGAAAATTTTCCTGACAGCGCGTATGTTCATCACCGGCGAGCGGCAGTTCGTGAACCTCTCCAACTTCCAAATTCTCCGCCTGCTCCGCCGGCACATCGCGCTCGATTATTTTCTGCGTGCTGCGACTCCGGCGCAAACGCTCGCGACAACCGACGACCCGACGCTTTAGTTCGTGATCCCGGCTGCCCTGCGAAGGTAATATCATGACATTCTCCGTCACGGACTTTTCAAACTGTCGTGCGATGGAAAACGGCTGATGCACAGATCGCCTGACCATCCATTTAGAGGCGGGATTTGTCCCGCCGGCTCAACTCGGGACGGCGGGACAAGTCCCGCCTCTAAACGGTGCTTGGTAAACTTCAGCCGCAATCGGCTCCGAAAATCGGAGCCCTCATCAATCGCTCCGGCCAAACTCGATGCGGACAGACTGTCCGGCGGCGATCTTCGCACCGGCTGCCGGCGTCTGCCGCAGGGCGTGGCCTTCGCCGTGCGCTTCCAATTCGAGGCCCAGTTGCGCGCAGACGCGCGCCACATCGCGCACGCTTTGGCCGCGCAAATTCGGCATCAACAGGGAACGCTCGCTCGCTGCGGCGAAGATCAACTCGCCGACTGCGCCCACGCGCTGCGGTTGATGCACAACCGCAAAACTCGTCTCTTCAACTATCTCATCTGTCTGCGGCGCACGTTGTTGCCGTTGGCTCTCGCCCGACATCTCCGCGAGCGGTGCGCGCTCATCATGTCGTTCGGCGATCTCTTCACGCACGGGCGGCACGGCGTCTCTGAACTCGGTGTCGGGCTGCACGTTCAAGTAAGGCAGCACCGTCTCGGCGATGTCGCGGAAGATGGGCGCAGCCACCTCGCCGCCGTGATACGCGCCGATTGGCTCGTCGATGGCGACCGCGATCACGACCGCCGGGCGCTCGACCGGCGCGAAGCCGACGAACGAGGCGACGTGTTTCGTCCGCGAATAACTCCGCGTCTTTGGATCGATCTTCTGCGCCGTGCCGGTCTTGCCCGCCGACGTGTAGCCGTCGGGCTGCGCGCGCTTGGCCGTCCCCTTGAGCGTCACGCTCTCCAACATCGGGCGCAGTGTCCGCGCCGTCTCCTCGCTGATCACGCGATGCGATTCAGGCTCCGTGCGTTTGATGACTTGTCCTTCCGCGTCACGAATCTCTTTGACGAGATGCGGCGCGACGCGCACACCGCCATTGGCAACTGCGGCGAAGGCCGCCGCCATCTGCATCGGCGTCACGCCGATCTCTTGGCCGATAGCGATGGAGCCGATGGAAGATTTCTGCCAGCGCGCGACGGGACGCAGCAAGCCGCTCGTCTCGCCCGCCAACTCGATCCCTGTCTTCGTGCCGAAGCCAAAGCGGCGGATATATTGGTACATGCGCTCGTCGCCGACGCGGAGGCCCAACTTGATCGCTGCAACGTTGCTCGACTTCGCGAGCGCTTCTGTCACCGTCAAAGCGCCGTAAGCTGTGTGATCGCGTATGACGCGCCCGGCTACCGTGATCGCGCCCATCTGACAATCGATTCGATCTTCGGGACGCGCCAGTTTCTCTTCGAGCGCGGCGGCGTAGGCCACTAACTTGAATGTCGATCCCGGCTCATAAATATTTTGCAGCGCTTGATTCGCGCGCACTTCCGGCGCGAGCGTTTGCATGTCATTCGGATCAAATGATGGCGCATTCGCGAGCGCGAGTATCTCGCCCGTCTGCGGATTTAACACCACTGCTGTCCCGGACTTCGCGCGCGCTTTCGCGACTGCCGCTGCGAGCATTAGTTCGGTGTGATGCTGAATGTTTTGATCGATAGTCAGCGTGACAGACTGGCCGGGTCGGGCAGCGATCTCGCGGCTCTCGTAAGTGCGCCGCCGCCCATCGCCGCCGGTCCAAACTTTTCCGGCCTCTCCGTTCAGCGCGACATCTTGAAACTGTTCGACGCCCGCCAGCCCCGCGTCATCCGTCCCGACAAAACCCAGCAGGTGCGCGGCCAGCGCGCCATTCGGATAATACCGCTTCGGCTCTTTCCTGACGTGAACGCCCGCGAGTGGCAAAGACTTCACGCGCGCCGCCACTTCCGGCTCGACTTTGCGCGCCACCCACACGAACTTTTTCCGCTTGGCCTGCGCTTCCGTCAAACGCGCCGCCAACCTCTCGCCGTCGGAGTCGAGCGCGCCGGCGAGTCGTCGTGCTGTCTCGCGCACATCAGCGATCTCTTGCGGGACAATAAAAAACGAGTCGGCGGCGACGCTGCTCGCCAATTCGCGCCCTTGCCGGTCGAGGATCGCGCCGCGTTCCGGGTTGACCCCGGTTTCTCGTTGCTGTTGTCGCCGCGCCCGCGCGCCCAGTTCTTCGTGTTGCCACACTTGCAGATACGCGAGGCGGACGCCGATGATGAGCATCCAAGAAACGAGCATGAGGACGACGAAAGTTGCACGCCGCCGCGACGTGTCGGGACGGGTCACTGAGCGCGCGATAGAGCGTTCGGGCATAATCGGCTGACGGCTGATTCGTGTGAGTAACCCTTGCGGCTCGGCGGCCACGCTGAGGCAAAAGTTAAAGGCCAATGCGCCGGCGATTTTTCAACCTGCGTGTTCTATCAAGGGGGAGGGTCATGCACGCAAACGGCGTGCGGCGACGGCAACGCTCAAGCGCACCGTCAACGACGGAATGCGGAACTGGTCTGCCGACCGACCAGCATTGCGGTCGCCGGCTGCATCGTCTGTGGCGCTTCGCTCCGCCTCGGCTCGATCTGTGTGGGCCGTGCCGGCTGCAATCCGAGCTGGCGCGCCGCCCCTTCCAGCGAAGTTGGTGAAGCAACCTCGCTCAACTCCAACTCTAACTGCCGCTGCTCATCAAACAAACGCGCCCGTTCGCGCCGCAACTCTTCCGTTTGATAGCCGTAGCGCACCGCCGCGAATTGCAGCTTGAGCGCGACTACGAAACCCACAGTGACGAGCAACCCGCTAACCAATAGCAAGAGTTGTCGCCCCAGCGCGCGGCGGTCGCGCTCGCGGCGCACATAAGAATTTCGATACTGTGCCGGCAATCTTTTCATGCCAACTCTCAATCCCTGTTCAATCCAGTTCAGCTTCTATCAAACCGACGGCCTGTAGATTTTCTTGAGCCTCTATCTCAAATTTAACCAAGCTCGTTCGCCGTCAATTTTTCACAGACGCGTAGCTTCGCACTCCGCGCGCGTGGGTTCTCATCAATTTCGCCTTCGGACGGAATGACGGGCCGCCGCGTCAAAATCTCGACCGCCCGCCGTGCGCCGCATGAGCAGATGGGGATGCGCGGATCGCATTCGCAGTGCCCGGCCAGACGCCGCAGAGTCCGCTTCACAATCCGATCTTCCAAAGAGTGGAAGCTGATCATGACGAGGCGTCCCGCCGCTTGTAAAAGATCAATTGACGTTTCAATGAACTGATCTAACTCTTCCAACTCGTGGTTGACCGCGATCCGCAACGCCTGAAAAGTCCGCGTCGCCGGATGAATCCGCTCCGCGCGCTTGTGGCCGACGGCCCGCGCCACTAACTCCGCCAACTCCTTCGTCGTTTCAATCGGACGCCCCGCCTCGCGCCGCTCCACGATCCACCGCGCGATCCGCCGCGACTTTCGCTCCTCACCGTATTCAAAGATGATCCGCGCGATCTCTTCCTCCGGCAGCGCCGCTAACAACTCGGCGGCGGTCGGCTCGTCGCCTTCGGCGTCCATCCGCATGTCGAGCGGCGCGTCATAACGAAAACTAAAACCGCGCTCTGGCGAATCAAACTGCAAAGATGAAATGCCCAAATCTGCCAACACGCCGTTCACGCCGCCCGCGCCTGCTTCTTCAAGCACACGCTTGATTTCGCGATGATTCGCGTGAACCGCATGGAAGCGCTCGCCGAAACGCGTGAGCCGCTCACCCGCGAGCCGCAAAGCCTCGCGATCCCGATCTAGCCCGATCACGCGAGTCTCCGGCGACGCCTCCAATATCGCCTCGCTATGCCCGCCCAAGCCGAGCGTCGCGTCCACAAACAGCCCGCCACGCTCCGACGCGAGATACCGCACAGCCTCAACTAGCAACACGGGGTGGTGGGGCGCGCCCGGCCCCCCTCCGGGCGCAATCATCACCACCACCCCGTGATCTCAAAGAACTGTAAAAGCAGTGACGAGTGACGGGTGACAATTGACGAGCCAGCAAGTGAAGAAGTGGAGAACAAGTTGAACCTGCTTTTTAACTTGTCACTCATCACTGGTCACTGCACTTAAATTCCGAGCCGCGCGAGAGTCGCTTCGTCCTCTTCTGTAAAAGGATCGACAATTAGGCGCTGCTGGAATTTTTCCAATTCCCACACGTCCAAGTAATTCAAATAACCCAGCACGGCCACATCGCCCATCACGCCCGCGCTTTTCCTGAGCAACGGATGAATCAGAATGCGACCTTGCGCGTCCATCATCGTCTGCTGGCCGTAATAGTTAGTCCGGTCGAGAAACTTGCGGAGCGCCGGGTCCATCGACGGCAACAGGGCAAGGCGTTTTTCAATGTTCTCCCACTCAATCAGCGGGTAGATGCGTGCGCTTTCCCCCGTCAGACTCGTGACATAAACTTCTGTCCCGTGATTGTCTTGGATATAACGGCGAAACGCGGTTGGCACTTTGAGCCGCCCCTTAGAATCAATGCGCGCCGTGTAATTTCCTCTTAACATAAGGGTTCGGCGAACAATCGGGGCGGGAATTGCTTAAAAGTTAAAGTAAAACTTAAAC